>Ga0210394_10000387_pt1 | contig 96365 bp, 98 predicted proteins | sample IncBWC12MmetaG_FD_160121 | JGI IMG/M metagenome (GOLD analysis project Ga0210394, IMG submission 160121) | Forest soil microbial communities from Barre Woods Harvard Forest LTER site, Petersham, Massachusetts, United States - Inc-BW-C-12-M | ecosystem: Environmental > Terrestrial > Soil >...
GGGTTTCGTCACATCGTCGCGATTGCCGACGTCAGCTACTACGTGCGACCCGGGACGGCGCTCGACACCGAAGCGCGCGCGCGCGGGACTTCTGTCTATTTTCCGACGCGCGTCGTGCCCATGCTGCCGACGCCGCTGTCCGATCATCTGTGCTCGCTCGCGCCCAAAGTAGACCGGCTGTGCTTCGTGGCTGACATGCTCATCAATCGGCACGGCGCGTTGAAAGGCGCGCGCTTTTATCAGGCGGTGATGCGCTCGGCGGCGCGACTCACCTACACGCTGGCATTCAAGGCCCTGTTCGAAGCACAGCCTGCGGCGTGCGCGCAATTGGGGACGCTCCGCGAGCGCCTGCGAGTCCTCGTTGACGTCTATAAGCTTCTGCACAGAGCGCGCGCCCGGCGCGGCGCACTGGATTTCGATGCGCCCGAAGCGCGCTTCCGCATCGACTCCGAACACGTAACGGCAATTGATCTCGTCGCCCGGAACGATGCGCATCGGCTCGTCGAAGAATGCATGATCATGGCCAATGTGGCCGTGGCGAGCGAGCTTGCGCGCACGCGCACGCCCACCCTGTACCGGGTCCACGGACAGCCCGAGGAGCAGAAGCTCGAGCGCCTGCATGCGACGCTCACCGCGCTCGGCATCGGGGCGCAGATTCCAAAAACGGTGGCGCCGCGCGACCTGCAGGCCATCACGCATCGCCTCGGTCGCTCGCCCGAGCGGCCGTTCGTCGAGTCGCTTATCATCCGCTCACTGCCGCAGGCGCTGTATCAGCCGACGAACATTGGCCATTTCGGCCTTGCTCTGGAGCACTACGCGCACTTTACGTCACCGATCAGACGCTACCCCGATCTCGTCGTCCACCGCACACTGAAGGCGCTCGGCGCAGTCGCGGGCGGCGCGGCGGTGCGCTACGAGACGTCGGAGCTGGGAGCTCTGGGCGAGAGCACTTCCAAGCTCGAGAAGCGCGCGGACGAGGCTGACCGCTATGTGTCGAGCTTTTTAAAGTGCACCTACTTGCGCGAGCGTATCGGCCAAACCTTCCACGGACTCATTACGACGGTGGTGGATTTTGGCTGTTTCGTGCAGATTCTCGAGGTCGCGGTCGATGGACTCCTGCATGTCGATCGCCTGACGGACGACGTGTACGAAATGGAAAGCGACGGTCACGGCTGGCGCGGGCGGGGACACGGCCGGCGGCTGCGTGCCGGAGCCCCGATTAGAGTCGTCGTCACCGCAGTCAATCCGATCGAGGGTCTCATTGATCTGGAGCTCGTCGAGGCGTGAAGCCAGGCGTCGAGACGGTCTATGGTGTGCACGCCGTGCGCGCGCTCCTGTTGCGGCGCCCGGAGCGCGTCTTGCGCCTGCGGCTTGCCGCCGGGCGCGACGATCCGCGCATCCGCGAGCTCGTTGAGCTTGCGAGCCGCCACGGCCTTGCGGCCGAGCGCGTACAGCCGCGCGAGTTTGAGTCGCTGCGGGACGCCGTGCATCAGGGCGTGATGGCCGAGATCGCCGGCCTTGCGCCGTGGAGCGAGGACGATCTCCTGGCGGCACTCGGCGGCGCGATCCGCCCGCTGGTGCTGGCGCTTGACGGCGTGCAGGACCCGCATAACTTGGGAGCGTGCCTGCGCACCGCGGACGCTTGCGCCGCGCTCGCGCTCGTCGTCCCGAAGGATCGCGCCGCGCAGCTGACTGCGGCGGTAAAGAAGGTTGCCGCCGGGGCCGCCGAGACGACGCCGGTGGTTACCGTTACCAACCTCGTGCGCTGCCTTGCGCTCTTGAAGCATGCCGGACTCTGGATTGTCGGCGCCGACTTGCAGGCACAGGCGCGTGCCCAGGATGTGGATCTCACCGCGGGCACAGTGCTTGTCCTCGGCGGCGAGGGGGGCGGATTGCGCCGGCTGACGCGCGCGAACTGCGACTATTTGGTGCGCCTGCCGCAGCTCGGGGCGGTCGAGAGCCTGAATGTGTCGGTGGCGGCCGGGATGCTTCTCTACGAGGCCGTGCGCCAGCGCGGCGCGAGCTCGGTCGAGACTGCGCCTGGCCGCGCCGCGCCGGCATACCCGACACCTTAATATTGCGGTTCGCAGGGCTTTTCAGTATTCTGCGCGGCCCCTGATCCGCAGGGGCACGGCGGTGGGCACGGGCCCCAAGGCCGAGATCTCCTTGCTGCATTGACGCATCCTCGCGGACAAGCGGCTGCTAAACCATAAGGTAGATCCATGAGGCATTATGAAATCGTGTTTCTGGTGCACCCCGACCAGAGCGAGCAGGTTCCGGCGATGATCGACCGCTACAAGGGGATGATCGCAGCCGGCAATGGACACGTGCATCGCCTGGAAGACTGGGGGCGGCGCCAGCTTGCCTATCCGATCGCCAAGGTGCACAAAGCGCACTACGTTCTGATGAACATCGAGTGCGACCAGAAAATCGTTGATGAACTGACGGGCGCGTTTCGTTTCAGCGACGCCGTGCTGCGGCATCTCGTCACCAGCGTCGATGCGGCGATTATTGAGCCCTCCCACATGGCGAAGGCCGAGGAAGAGGAAGCCGGTGGCCGGCGCGACCGTCCGCGCGATGAGGGACTCGGCGCGGATGACGAGGACGGCGGCGGCAGGCGGCGCGACCGCCTGCGCGATGAGCCCGCGGCGGTCGAGGCCGAAGACGGCGGCGCAGCCGATGAGCGCCCAGCTACGTTCACCCGATCATGAAAACCAGCACCCCAAGCCGCTTTTCGCGGCGCAAGAAATTCTGCCGCTTCACCGCCGAGGGCGTGAAGTCGATTGATTACAAGGACCTCGCGACCTTGAAGGGCTACGTCACCGAGACCGGCAAGATTGTGCCGAGCCGCATCACGGGGACGAAGTCCTTCTACCAGCGGCAGCTCGCCGTCGCGATCAAGCGCGCGCGCTTCCTCGCGCTGCTGCCGTACACCGATCAGCACTGACGGGCTGAAGCATGGAACTCATCCTGCTGCAGAAGGTCGCCAATCTCGGCAACATCGGCGATCGGGTGAAGGTCAAATCCGGCTTTGGCCGTAATTTTCTGCTGCCGCAGGGCAAGGCGACGCTTGCCACCGCCGCCAATATCGAAAAGTTTGAGCTGCGGCGCGCGGAGCTTGAAAAGATTGCCGGCGAGGAACTGCACTCGGCAAGCGAGCGGGCCGCGGCGCTTACGGATTATCGACTCACCATTGCGGCCAAGGCCGGCACCGAGGGCAAGCTCTTCGGTTCCATCGGCACGGCGGACATCGCCGAAGCCGCCACCCGCGCGGGCATGGCGATCGCCCGCAGCGAGGTGCGCCTGCCGGGCGGGCCGCTGCGCATGCTGGGTGAACATGTTGTGCACGTGCACCTGCACGCCGACGTCGACGCGCCGGTCACCGTCGTCATCGTTGCGGAGGAGTAGCCGCAAGGCTTGCTCCGCAGCGCGCGCGAGATTGCAGTGGCCGTTCCCGCCAATGCGCGTCGCGAATCCGGAACGCTTGAGGAGCTTCGCACCCCCCCGCACTCAGTTGAAGCCGAGCAGGCACTGCTCGGCGGTCTGCTGTTGGATCCGGTGGCCTGGGAGAATGTCGCCGACGTCGTGCGCAGCGGCGACTTCTACCGCCCCGACCATCGGCTGATCTTTGACTCCATCGGCAGCCTCGCCGGCACCGGCCAGCCCTGCGATGCCGTTACAGTCGCCGAGCAGCTGCAGCGCACGGGCCTCTTGGAGGATGTCGGCGGACTCGCTTATCTCGGCACTCTGGTGCGCGATACGCCCACGGCCGCCAACGTGCGCGCGTATGCCGAAATCGTCCGCGAGCGCGCGCTGCTGCGCAAGCTCATTCGCGCGGGCACCGAGATCGCCGCCTCGGTCTTCAGCGATGAAGGACTGACGGCGAGCGAGCTCGTCGACCGCGCCGAGCAGCGCGTCTTTGAGATCGCCGAGGAAGGCACCAGGAGCCGCGACGGCGCGCAGTCGGCGAAGACGCTACTGCCGGCGCTCATTGACCAGATCGACTCCTGGCATGCCAATCCGGACTCGCTGCGGGGGCTCGCGACGGGCTTTCACGACTTTGACAAGGTGACCGGCGGGCTGCGTCCAGGGGATCTCGTGATCGTTGCCGGCCGCCCGTCGATGGGCAAGACCACGCTCGCCGTCAACATGGCGGAGAACGCGGCGCTCGACCGCACGACGCAAGCTTCGGTCGTGGTCTTCAGCATGGAAATGCCTTCCGACCAGCTCCTGACCCGCATGTTGTCCTCCGTAGGCAACGTGCCGCTGAATGCCATCAGGAGCGGCCGCATCGCCGATGAAGACTGGGTGCGTTTGACAAGCGCCACGGGTCAGTTGTCCCAGGCGCGCATCTTTATTGACGAGACGCCAGCCCTGACACCGACCGATCTGCGCGCGCGGGCGCGCCGCATCAAGCGCGAGCATGGCTTGCATCTCATCGTCGTCGACTATCTGCAGCTCATGCACGTGCCCGGAACGAAGGAGAATCGTGCGACCGAGATTGCGGAGATCTCCCGCGGCCTGAAGGCGCTCGCCAAGGAGCTTGCCTGTCCCGTCATCGCACTCTCGCAGCTCAACCGTGGCGTCGAGCAGCGCGAGCACAAGCGCCCGGTGATGTCGGATCTGCGCGAGAGCGGCTCACTCGAGCAGGACGCCGACATGATCCTCCTCATCTATCGCGAGGAGGTGTACGACAAGAACACGACGAAGAAGGGCGTCGCCGAAATTGATCTCGCCAAGCACAGAAACGGCGCCACCGCGAATTTTCAGCTGACCTTTCAAGGCGAATACAGCCGCTTTCGCAGCTACAGCCCCGACTCCTACGCCGAGGGCGTATTGAAGTGAGCCGGCTCATCCGGGCCGTCATCGACACCGACGCCTTACGCTCGAACCTGCGGGTGCTGCGCCGTTTTGCACCGGCGGCACGCGTAGTCGCGGTCGTTAAGGCGAATGCCTATGGGCACGGGCTGACGCAGACCGCGCTTGCCCTCAATGAGGCAGATGCCTTCGGCGTAGCGCGGCTCGATGAGGGTATTCAGCTGCGCACGGCGGGCATCGTGCAGCCGATCGTGCTGCTTGAAGGCGTGTTCGCGCGCGAGGAGTTGGCAGAGGCCGCGCATCATGGGCTCGATCTCGTCGTGCACGACGCACGCCAGATCGAGCTGTTGGAAGAGTCGCGGGCCGCGCATCAGTTCGTGCTGTGGCTCAAGATCGATACCGGCATGAATCGCCTGGGGTTTCGCAGCGAAGACTTTCCCGCGGCACTCGAACGGCTGCAGCGGCTGCCGAGGCTGCCCCGTGAGATACGCCTTCTGACGCACCTGGCGCGCGCGGATGAGCTGGAAGACGGCGCCACCGCGGCGCAAGTTGCGCGCTTCAAGGCGCTGACGCGCGGGATGACATTTGCCACGAGCATGGGCAACTCGGCCGGAATTCTCGGGTGGCCGGATGCGCACGGCGACTGGATCCGCCCCGGAATTGCGCTCTACGGCGTATCACCCTTTGCGCAGGACAGCGGCGCACGATTTAGCTTGCAGCCGGTCATGACGCTCGAGACTACGGTCCTTGCCACGCGGCGCGTAGCGCGCGGCGAGGGAGTAGGCTACGGCGCGGCCTGGCGCGCCGAGCGCGACACGACCATTGCCATACTTGCGGGCGGCTACGGCGACTGCCTGCCGCGCAGCCTTGCCAATGGTGCGCCGGTACTCATCGACGGGCGGCGCGCTGCGCTCGTCGGGCATGTTTCGATGGACATGATTGCCGTCAATATCGACGAGGTCGCGGACGTGCACGTGGGCTCTCGCGGGGTATTGTGGGGCGCGGGCCTTCGCGTGGAGGAAGTTTCAGTGCATGCCGGCACGATTCCCTATGAGCTGCTCTGCGGCGTCAGGCAGCGTGTGCCACGGGAATTCCGCTGACCACTCGCCGCTCTGCAGCGAGCGGCTGCAGGTTCGGGTGGCGCCTTGGGCGCGAATCTCAATCGCGCTAGCTTTCGAAGAACCCCATCTTGACGCCGGCGAGCTGAATGACGTCGTTGTCGGCGAGGCGCGTGGCCTGTGCGCCGATGGCGGAGCCGTTGACCAGCGGGAAGTCGCTCTCCTTGCCGCTGTCGACGTGCACGATGAAGTAGCCATCCGCGCGGCGCGTGATGGCGGCCACCTGCACGCCGGGTCGGCCGAGCGTCGTGAGCGCTTTGTTGAGCTCCAATTCCCGACCGGCGAAGGCACCGGAGAGCACCTGCAGCTTGGCGTTCTTTACCAGGCTCGCGCCGTCGGCAAGCGCCCGCGCCTTGGCGGTCGCGGAGACTCCCGGCGAGGCGTGGTCGGCCGCCTCGGCGGCGGTGCGCAGCCGTTCAACGGGTCGCGCCGAGGGCTGGATCACCATCGTCTTCTCGAATTCATCCTGCTGCTCGTCGTCTTCCACAAAGCGCAGTTGGTGGTGCCCGACGGTGACCACGTCGCCGTGCTGCAGGGCATGCTTTTTAATGAGCTTGCCGTTGACGTAGGTGCCGTTGGTGCTGTTCAGATCCTCAAGAAAAGAGTCATTGAGGATGTTGATGATGAGCGAGTGGTGGCCGCTCACCGCCGGATTGTCGATGCGCACGTCGTTATCCGGAAGCCGCCCAATGGTGTAGCGCTCCTTGGTCATGTTGTATTCAGCCATGACCTGGCTATCCAGGCTTAAGACCAACCTTGCCATGTGAGACCTCGCGTCAGCCGAACCAGCCCAGGATCTTGTCGACAATTCCCCGGCGCGCCGGGAACGCATCTAAAACGTTTGCCATGACGACCGAGATGTTATCCCGCCCACCATTGTCATTAGCCAGTTGAATCAATTGTTTAGCGACCGTATCTAGATTAGCACCAAAGGTGGTGAGCGTTAAGTGAATGTCATCATCTTCCACCATGTCGGAAAGCCCGTCCGAGCAGAGTGCGTAGAAATCGCCCTTTTGGACCGGTACTTCCTGCACTTCGACATCCACGTTCGGCTCGACGCCGAGCGCGCGGGTGACATAGTTCTTGTTGGCGGCGCGCTGCGCCTCCTCGGCGGAGTAAAAGCCGCGATCGACCAGTTCCTGCAGCAGCGAGTGATCCATCGTCACCTGTTCGAACTTGTCGCTCCTGAGACGATACAGCCGCGAGTCGCCGACGTGCGCGATCGAGGCGCGGTTGTCGAAGAACAGCATCGATACGACGGTGGTGCCCATGCCCTCGCAGTTGGGCTGGGTGCGCGCGGTCTGGTAGATGATCTTGTTCGCCCGGTGAATGGCGTCGCGCAGGATGATGCTGGGCCGCGACATGCCCGACTCGCGGTCGAGGGTGCGCAGATCCTGCCGGTCAACCGACTCGCGCACGAGATTCAGGATGGTTTTGACGGCGATGCCGCTCGCGACCTCTCCGGCGTTGTAGCCGCCCATGCCGTCGGCGAGCACCAGCAGACCGATATCCGCATCGAAGGCAATCGTATCCTCGTTGTGCTCGCGCACCTTGCCCGTGTCGGTCACGCCGACACAGCGCAGCTTGCCTTTCAAGGTCATGCCATGCCTCGGCGCCACGGCGGTGTGAAGCACGTCACAGGGCGGGTCAGCCTGCGACCTGCGCCCCGTGGATTCCCGCCCATGCAATCTGTAATCGACATCGACACAACGGTTGGCCCGCGCCCGCTTGCCCGCCCCAGTTCGGGCCGGCATAAGCTAGCATTGCCTTCAAGGTAGTCCGAGCAGCTAGTCACAAACCCGTCATTCAGCGTCTCCCCGCGGCGAATCCTAGCCAAGTTGAACAACGAGCGCACCGCTCCCGTCACTAAAGCGCAGCCCATGGTCCGTGCCACCAGTGTTTTCGCGTGCAGCGCCTGCGGGGCCGAAAGCCTCAAGTGGCAGGGCCAGTGCCCGCAGTGCGCGGCCTGGAACTCGCTCGAGAAGCGCACCGTGAGCCCCGCCAGCGCAGCCGCCGGGCGGGCGGTCGCCGCGGCGCCGCAGAGTCTCGCCGGGACGCTGGACGCGCCAGCCGCGCGCCTCATGACGGGCCAGGATGAGCTCGATCGCGTTTTGGGCGGCGGTCTCGTCGCCGGATCCGTGGTGCTCCTCGGAGGCGACCCCGGCATCGGCAAGTCGACATTGCTGCTGCAGGTGACAGCGCATGTCGCGCAGACGCGCCCCGTCCTGTACGCAAGCGGCGAGGAGTCTGTCGCCCAAGTGGGTATGCGCGCGCGTCGCCTCGGCCTCATGGCGCGGGATCTTACCCTTGTGAATGAGAGCGATTTGGAACAGGTGCTCGCGCTCGCCGTGGATGGGAGAGTTGCGCTCCTCGTCGTCGACTCGATCCAGACCGTGCAGCTCGGGGAGTCCGCGGCGCTCGCCGGGGCCGTGACGCAGCTGCGCGAGTGCACCGCGCGACTCGTGCGCTTCGCCAAGGCGAGCGGCACCGCCGTCGTCATCATCGGGCACGTGACCAAGGAGGGCGCAATCGCCGGGCCGCGCCTGCTCGAGCATCTCGTTGACACGGTCCTGTACTTTGAAAGCGAGGCCGGCAGCCGCTATCGCCTGGTGCGCGCAACCAAGAACCGTTTCGGTGCGGCGCATGAGCTGGGCTTCTTCGCCATGAGCGAGACCGGATTGCAAGAGGTGAAGAACCCGGCCGCCATTTTTCTCGCGCGCGCGCCGCAGGTATCACCCGGCAGCATCGTCACCGTGACGCGCGACGGCGGGCGGCCGCTGCTGATCGAGCTTCAGGGCCTCGTCGATTGGATGCGGTTTGGCGCGCCCCGCTGCGTCGCGCAGGGGCTTGATGCCAACCGAGTGGCCATGCTGCTCGCCGTCCTCAGTCGCCATGCGGGCGTGTCGCTGCAGGAGCACGACGTGTTTGCCAACGTGGTGGGCGGTATCCAAATCGAGGAGACGGCGTGGGATCTGCCGCTGATGCTGGCGCTGGCGTCGAGCCTGAACGATCGGCCGCTGCCGCGCTCGCTCGTCGCCTTTGGTGAACTCGGGCTCACCGGTGAGCTGCGGCCGGTTGCGTACGGCGAGGAGCGCCTGCGCGAGGCGCACAAGCAGGGGTTCACGCAGGCGCTGGTGGCGCACGACAACGCGCCGCGCAAACCCCTTGCGGGGCTGGAAGTGCACGTGGCGGGCCGGATCGGCGAGGCGCTGGCCGCGGCCTTTGCGTTGCGCGCGGACCCGCAGAGCCTCAGTCCGGGGCAAACACACGCACGGTCTTGATCGCATTGTCCGCGATCTGCAGAACCTCGAACTGATAGCGGCCCACTTTGAGCGCGGTTCCCGGATCGGGGATCGTCTCGAGCTGCTCGAGGAGAAGCCCGTTCACGGTCTTCGGCCCGCTGGTCGGCAGCTGCCATTGCAGCGCACGGTTGAGAGCGCGCACCGTGGCGCTGGCATTGATGATGAACACACCCGCGCGCTCCACGTGAATGTCTTTGTGAATGACGGTCGCAGGGTCGGTGGTGAACTCGCCGACGATCTCCTCGAGAATGTCTTCCAGCGTCACGAAGCCCTCGATGTCGCCGTACTCGTTGACGACAAAGGCAAGGCGGCGCCGGTTGCGTTGAAAGTGCGTGAGCTGCACGGCGAGCGAGGTGCCCTCGGGCACGAAATACGGCTCGCGGTTGCGGGCGATCTCCACGAGCCGCTCGCGCGTCAGTGTGCCGCGGGCGAGTTCCTGGGCAACGCGCTTCATGTGCAGGATGCCGACGATGTTGTCGAGCTCGCCGTCGTACACGGGGAGCCGGGTGTGCGGCGTCTGGCGCAGCTGGTCGAGCAGGTCTTCCCAGCTGTCCTGCACGTCGATGCCCGCGATCTCCTGGCGCGGCACCATGATGTCGTTCACCGTGAGCTGCCCCAGATCCAGGATCGAGAGCAGCATCTGCCGATGCCGCGCCGGGATCATCGGTCCGGCTTCCGCGACTACGGTCCGCAATTCTTCCGTACTCAAATTCTGGCTGCTGCGCGACGCCTTGACGACGCCGAACACGCGCAGCAGGCCGTACGCGAGCTGATTGGTGATCCACAGGAGCGGCCGTGCGAGTAGCACGAGCGCGCGGTAGATGTGCGCGGAGCGCAGGGCCACCCACTCCGGATGCGTCGCTGCGTAGATCTTCGGCGCAAGCTCGCAGAAGACGATCACGATGACGGTGAGCGCGGCGCTCGTCGCCGGGACGGCGTAGGCATTGCCGCTCCTCTGGGCGAGCAGTGTCGCGATCGAGGAGGCGAATACGCTTGCCGCCGCCAGGATGACCAGATTCGCTCCCAGCCAATCGTCGGGCTTTTGCAGCAGCCGGTCGAGGAGCTTGGCGGTGCCCTGACCGGTGTGGGCGCGGTGTCGGATGCGGTAGCGGTTGACGGACAGCATCGCGACCTCGGTGCCCGAGGAGAAGGCGATGACGAGGAGCAGGGCCGCGAGGCCGAGAAGTAGATTCAGCGTCGGAGAACCGTTCAAGGCAAGACCCCCGGGAGGTGGCTGCGGCGACGGATATTCTCGCGCATTGCACGCATCCTCGTGGCCCGAAAGGGCTGCCGCTACGGATATAATTGCTCGCATGTTCGAAAACCTTTCGGCTCGGCTGACGCGCACCATCGAGAAGCTGCGCGGCCGCGGCCGCATCACCGAGGACAACATCGCCGAGGCGTTGCGCGAGGTGCGCGTGGCGCTGCTCGAGGCAGATGTGGCGCTGCCGGTCATCAAGACCTTCATTGATGCCGTCAAGGTGAAGGCCGTCGGTGCAGAAGTGAGCGCCAGCCTCACCCCCGGCCAGGCCTTCATCGGCATCCTGCACCGCGAGATGGTGGCGCTCATGGGCGGAGCGCGCGCCGGCTTCAGCCTGCGCGCGCAGCCGCCCATCGTGGTGCTGCTCGCGGGATTGCAGGGCGCGGGCAAGACCACGACGGCGGCGAAGCTGGCGCGCTGGCTCATCGAGCGGGAGCGCAAGCGCGTACTGCTGACGAGCACCGACCTCTCGCGACCGGCGGCAATCCTGCAGCTCGAGCGCCTGGCCGGGCAGGTGGGTGCGCAGTTCTTCCGCGCGCCGCCGGCGCATGCCCCTGCCGAGATTGCACGCGCCGCCCTCGATGAGGCGCGTCGCGGCGTCTTCGACATCCTCATCGTCGACACCGCCGGACGGCTGCACGTGGATGAGGCGCTGATGGCCGAGGTGCGGCAGATCGATGCGCTTGTGGGTGCCAGCGAGCGCCTCTTCGTCATCGATGCGATGGCCGGGCAGGACGCCCTGCATGCCGCGCGCGCCTTCGCCGCGGCGCTGGATTTGACCGGTATCGTGCTCACCAAGGCCGACGGCGATGCGCGCGGGGGTGCCGCACTGTCGGTGCGCGAGGTCACGGGCAAACCCATCATCTTCCTTGGCGTGGGTGAGAAGACCGAGGCCCTCGAGCCCTTTGATCCGGAGCGCATGGCCTCGCGCATCCTCGGCATGGGCGATGTCGTGAGCCTGGTGGAGCAGGTGCAGCGCGAGGTGAGCACCGAGGAGGCGACGCGGCTCGCCCAAAAGGTGGCGCGCGGCAAGGGCTTTGATCTTGCGGACCTCAAGACTCAGCTCGAGCAGGTGCAGAAGCTCGGTGGCATGGGCTCGCTCCTCGATAAGTTGCCGGCGGCGGCCGGACGCCGGGCGGTGTCGGCGGACCAGGGTGATCGGGAAGTGCGCCGCCAGATCGCCATCATCAATTCCATGACGCAGCGCGAGCGGCGCCAGCCCGCTGTCATCGACGGATCGCGGCGGCGGCGCATCGCGGGCGGCGCGGGGGTGCAGGTGCAGGACGTCAATCGGCTGCTGAAGCAGTTTCAGGATATGCAGCGGATGATGAAGAGCCTGAAAGGCGGCCACTTGCAGCGGCTGATGGGTTCATTTAAGGGGCGCCTGTCTTAACGCCCGCGAGGGCCGTTTTGCGCAGGCGGCCGCTTTTGCGTAGAATCCGCGCTCTTTTTTGGGCGGCCGATCTCATCATGGTAACGATTCGTCTGACGCGGCGCGGAGCACGGAATCAGCCCTTTTATCATTTGGTGGTGACGGACAGCCGCAAGCGCCAGGGCGGTCTCAGCCTCGAGCACGTCGGGTTCTTCAACCCGATCGCGCGCCGCAGTGAGCCAAAGCTTAAGCTTGACCTGCCGCGCATCGATTACTGGCTGAGCCAGGGCGCGCAGCAGTCCGATCGCGTGCGCGCGCTCGTCGCGTCCTACCGCAAGCAGGCGAGCCCCAGCACCTGACGCGTCCGGCGCGAGCGGCGGCTTCGTGCAGTGGGTCGAGCTCGGGCGAATTCGCAGGCCATTCGGCGTCAAAGGCTGGCTGCACGTGGAATCCTTTACCGACCCGCTCGAGGCGCTGCTCGATTACCGCAAGTGGACGCTGCGCAGCTCCCGCGGCGCGCGCTCGACCCACGTCGTAACGGAAGGGCGCTCGCAGGGGCGCGAGCTCGTGGTGCATCTGGAGGGCATTGAGGATCGACCGGCGGCGCAGGAGCTCGTCGGCGCGGTGATTGAGGTGGCGCGCGGCGAGCTGCCGCCCACGCGCAGGCGCGAGTACTACCGCGCGGATCTCGTGGGACTGGCGGTGAGCAACCGCGAGGGTGTGGACTTGGGCGTGCTCGCGCACTTTGTCGAGGCCGCGAACGGCGCCACGATGGTGATCCGGCAGGGGGCCTCTGCAGAGCACTGGGTGCCGGCGACGCCTGAATATCTGTGGGCCGTGGATTTGGCGGCGGGTCGCATCGTCGTTGATTGGCCGGTCGACTCCGACTAGGAGCGCGCGCGTGCACATTGAGATCGTCACGCTGTTTCCGGACATGGTCCGTGGCGCGCTCGCTTTCGGCGTGCTCGGTCGCGCCGCCGAGCGCGGGCTCTTGCGAGTCGGTACGGAGGATCCGCGTGCGCATACGGCCAATGCGCACCGCACGGTGGATGACCGGCCCTACGGTGGGGGTCCGGGCATGGTGTTGAAGCCCGAGCCCATGGTGGCTGCGATCCGGGCGGCGCATGCGCGCCTGCCCGCCGGCAGCCCGCGGATTTGCCTGTCGGCGCAGGGCGAGCTTTTCACGGCGGCGAAGGCGCGCGAGCTCGCCGCCCTGCCGGGATTTTTGCTCATCGCGGGCCGCTACGAGGGGCTTGATGAGCGGGTGATTGCCCTCGGCGTCGATCGGGACCTGTCGATCGGCGATTACGTGCTCTCGGGTGGCGAGCTGCCCGCGCTCGTGGTGATCGACGCGGTGGCGCGCCTCATGCCGGGTGTTCTCGGCGATGAGCGCTCCAGCGCGGAGGACTCCTTTGCGGCGGGTCTTCTGGACTGGCCGCACTACACGCGGCCCGAGGTTTTCGAGGGCCTGGCGGTGCCGCAAGTGCTATTGTCCGGTGATCACGCTGACATCCGGCGCTGGCGGCTCGCGCAGGCGGTGGCCCGCACATGGCTGCGCCGCCCGGATCTGATCGCGAAGGAGGAGCTGACGGCCGAGGCCGGGGAAGCCCTCCATAAATTGCTCGCTGCCCGCAAGGCCGGCGAGCCGGCGGAGGAAAGGTGAGTTATGAGTAAGATCGTTCAGGACATCGAAAGTCGTCGCATGACGAGAAAGCTTCCGGATTTCAATCCGGGCGACACGGTGGTCGTGCAGGTGAAGGTGGTCGAGGGCGACCGCGAGCGCGTACAGGCGTACGAGGGCGTCGTGATCGCCAAGAGCAATCGCGGCCTCAACTCCTCATTTACGGTGCGCAAGATCTCGCACGGTGAGGGCGTCGAGCGCGTCTTCCAGTCCCACAGCCCGTCGATCAGCGATGTCGTCGTCAAGCGCCGCGGCAGCGTACGCCGCGCCAAGCTCTACTACCTGCGCGCACTTTCCGGCAAGGCGGCGCGCATCGAAGAGAAAATCTGAGCGTTGGGTTGATGGCGTCGCTTCGCAATATCGGGCACGGCGTATGGCAGTTTCTCGACGGCCTGCGCCGGGTGCTGCATTTGCTTCTGCTGTTCTTTATCTTCGGCGTGGTGCTGGTCGCACTGCACGGCTCGATCCCAAGCGTCCCGCAGCGGGCGGCGCTCGTCGTGGCCCCGGAAGGGCGCCTCGTCGAGCAGCTCTCCGGCGATCCCCTGCAAAGAGCCCTCGAGGAGGCGCGCGGCAAGGAGCGCGCCGAGACCCTCCTGTGGGACCTCACCGACAGCATCCGCGCGGCGGCCAAAGACAAGCGCATTCCCGTGCTGGTGCTCGATCTGGAGCATTTTGAGGGCGGCGGCCAGCCGACGCTTGAGGAGCTGGCACGCGCCATCCGCGAATTCCGCGCGAGCGGCAAGAAGGTCATCGCCGTCGCGACGAGCTACCTGCAGGCGCCGTACTACATCGCGGCGCAGGCGGATGAGATCTACGTCGACCCCATGGGCTTCGTGCTCATTGACGGCTATGACGGCTATCGCATGTTCTTCAAAGACGCGCTCGACAAGCTCGGCGTCGACATCAACGTGTTCCGCGTCGGCGCCTTCAAAAGCGCGGTGGAGGTCTTCACGCGCAACGACATGTCGGAGGATGCGCGCCAGAACGCGCTGGGCTATTTGAGTGCGCTGTGGACGAGCTACCAGGCCGCGACCACCAAGGCGCGCAAGCTTCCGGCGGACGCGGTCGCGACCTACGTGACGGACCTGCCGAAAAGCATTCCGGCGGCCGACGGCGACGCTCCGCAGGTTGCGCTCAAGGCGGGCCTGGTCACCGGTGTCAAGACGCGGCTCGAGGTCGAACACGAGCTCATCGCCATGGTCGGCGAAGACGAGTCGGATGGATCCTTCCATTCGGTCTCCGACCAGGACTACGCGCGCATCCTCCATGCGCAGAAGAAAATCACGGCGGGGCGCGGCCACCGAATCGGTGTCATCGTAGCCGAAGGGGAAATCCTCGACGGCGACCAGCCCCCCGGTACGATCGGCGGGGAGTCCACGGCGCGCTTGATCAGAACGGCGCGCATGGATGACAACGTGCGCGCGGTGGTGCTGCGCGTCGACAGTCCCGGCGGCAGCGTGAACGCCTCCGAGCAGATCTACCAAGAGCTCAAAGCGCTCAAAGCCGCCGGCAAGCCGCTCATCGTATCGATGGCCAATTACGCAGCCTCCGGCGGCTACTACATCTCCGCACCCGCGGATGAGATCTGGGCAAGTCCCGCGACAGTGACCGGTTCCATCGGCATCTTTGCGATTATTCCCACTGTGCCGCGCACCCTCGCCAAGGTCGGTGTCAATGTCGATGGCGTCGGCACGACGCCGCTCTCCGGTCAATTGCGCCTCGACCGTCCGCTCGGTGCGCCCGCCCGCGCGCTGCTGCAGTCGACGGTTGAGCGCGGCTACGAAGAATTCATCAAGCGCGTCGCCAGTGGCCGCAAGAAGACGCGCGATCAGGTGGACGAGATCGGTCAGGGCCGTGTCTGGGCAGGCGTCGACGGCAAACGCCTCGGGCTCGTCGATGAGCTGGGCTCATTTGACGATGCGGTCAAAGCGGCGGCGCGGCGCGCGAAGCTCACGACCTACGATGTGCACTTCATCGAGCCGGAGTTGACCTGGGCGGAACAGCTGGCCATGCAGCTCAAGGGTAGTGTTGCGCGGCTCCTGTTCAGCGCCGACGGCAACGCACGCGCGCTGGCGCACGTCCTCACCGAGCTTGATCCACTGGCGCGCGAAGTCGAGCGCCTCAGTCACTTCACCGCACGGGACCGGCTGTACGCCTACTGCTTCTGCGGCGTCCCGTAGGCCTCGTCCCAGTTGGCCGTGCGGATTGCCGATGGACCGGCGCGGTCGTCGCGTTAAGCTCGGTCAGCGGTTCGGTCGGAATTGGATTTGCTCATGCGGCTCTTTGCAATATTCCGCGAAGCGTGCACCCGCTGCACAAAGAACGGCGTCGTGAAGAGTCTCGTCGCGATAAGCCTATGCCTGGTCCCCGACCTGCTGGGCGTTGCCCGCGGGGACGGCCTCGCAAGCCGTTTTGACGGAATTTGGGACACCAGACTGTCCTGCGGAAATTCGAATGGCGCGCTCGGCTATTCCTTCGAATTCAATTCGATCGTCAACAATAGCGTCTTGCATGGTGAAAAGGGCACGAAGGAGCAGCCGGGCTGGCTGCAGCTCGACGGCAGGATTTCTGCCGATGGTTCGGCCAGCATTTATGCCAGGGGTCGGGTTGGCGCTGCGCCGTATGCCGTTGGGCAGCGGCCGGCCGGACAGAATACGGCTATGACATTGACGCCAAATTCTCCGACACCGCAGGCAGCGGCCACAGGGTCGAAGGCCGGCCCTGTACTGTAGTCTTCACCAAGCAGACGTAGCGTCCCGCGCGACGTCCGTAGCAGACCGGAATCCACTCATGGCTGTCGTTCTGCCGCTTGCGCCGGCGTATTGGCTGCAGCTACGTGCCTAACAGGTGCAGCGCGACCTGTCGCTCTTGCGGTCGGCGCCGATGCTCGAAGAGGTATATCCCCTGCCAGGTTCCGAGTACCAGCCTGCCCGCAAGGATTGGAATCGAAAGCTGCACCTGGGTGAGCGCTGAGCGCAGGTGGGCCGGCATGTCATCAGGGCCTTCGTTATCGTGTGCGTAGCGGCCGGGTTCTTCAGGAGCGAGTTTTTGAAAGAATGTTTCGAGGTCCGCGCGCACCTCGGGAGCGGCATTTTCCTGAATGAGAAGCGACGCTGAAGTGTGGCGGCAGAAGAGCGTCAGTAACCCTGTCGTTACCGATTGTGCTTCAACCCAGGCGCGAATGGGATCAGTAATTTCGATCAGTCCGGGGGCGCTGCTTGGCACCTTGAGGATAAAGGTCGCTTGCCTCACGCACACCTCCGCGGCAGGGCAGATTAGGGGAGGGCTTTAATGACTAAATTCAGGCGATTGCCGCGATGACGTCGCGAGTAAGTGATGCGCACCGGCAGCGCGGCGACGAGTCCGCATCAGGCTGCCCAATCGAGAATGACTTTGCCCGATTGGCCCGACCCCATGGTCTCAAATCCCTGCAGGTAGTCGGCTATCCCATAGTGGTGCGTAATTATAGGCGCGAGTGACAGTCCACTCTGCAGCAGGCTCGACATCTTGTACCAGGTCTCAAACATCTCGCGGCCGTAGATGCCCTTCAGCGTCAGCCCCTTGAAAATCACCTCGTTCCAGTCGATGGCCGTGTCCTCCGGGGGAATGCCGAGTATCGCGACGCTGCCGCCATGGTGCATGGTGCGCAGCAGCTCGCGCAGCGCCGCAGCGTTGCCGGACATCTCGAGCCCCACGTCGAAGCCCTCCTGCATGTCAAGATCCTTCATCGTCTGATCGAGCGACTCGCGCGTCACGTTGATCGCGCGCGATGCGCCCATTTTCCGTGCGAGCCCCAGACGATAGTCATTGACGTCGGTGATGACGACGTGGCGCGCGCCCACGAAGCGGGCGATGGCGACGGCCATGATGCCGATGGGGCCCGCGCCCGTGATGAGCACATCCTCGCCGACCATGTTGAAGGCGAGCGCGGTATGGGTGGCATTGCCAAAGGGGTCGAGGATCGAGGCGACGTCGTCCGAAATGGCCGCGGACAGCTTGAACGCATTGCCCGCCGGAATCGCAAGATACTCGGCAAAGGCGCCGGGACGGTTGACGCCGACCCCGACCGTATTGCGGCACAGGTGGCGCCGCCCCGCACGGCAATTGCGGCAATAGCCGCAGGTGATATGCCCTTCTCCGGAGACTCGATCGCCGGCCTTAAATCCCGCCACCTCGGAGCCAATCTCGACGATGTGGCCGTAGTACTCATGCCCGATCGCCATCGGCACAGGGATCGTCTTTTGCGCCCAGCTATCCCATTTATAGATGTGCATGTCGGTGCCGCAGATGGCGGTCTTGGCGATCTTGATGAGCACATCGTTTGGGCCGACTTTGGGCTCGGCGATCTCATCGAGCCAGATTCCGGGCCGACGTTCCTTCTTGACCAGCGCTTTCATCCGCGTCTGCGCTCCTTCTCAATGACCCCCAGTTCCTGGCCGACGCTCGCGAAAGCCTTGAGCGCGACATCGAGCTGAGCCTGCGTGAGCGCCGCGGACATCTGCGTGCGGATGCGTGCTGCACCCTTCGGCACCACCGGAAAGGAGAAGCCAATGACGTACACGCCGTGCTCGAGCAAGCGCTCCGCCATGCGGCTGGCGAGCGCCGCATCCCCCAGCATGACGGGAATGATCGGATGCTCGCCGGGCTTCAGTTCAAAGCCGGCGCGCTCGAGTCCGGCGCGGAAGTAGCGCGCATTGTCGAACAGCCGCGTGCGCAGTTCCGAAGTGTCATCCAGAAGATCGAGCACGCGCAGGCTCACGGCCGCGACCAGCGGTGGAATGCTGTTCGAGAAGAGATAGGGGCGGGAACGCTGCCGCAGCCATTCGACGATCTCGCGCCGTGCGGCGACGTAGCCCCCGCAGCCTCCGCCGAGCGCCTTGCCGAACGTCCCGGTGTAGATATCGATGCGCTCGGCGACGCCGCAGTGCTCGGGGGTGCCGCGCCCCGTCGCCCCCATGAAGCCCGTGGCATGCGAGTCATCGACCATGACGAGCGCGTCGTAGCGCTCAGCGAGAGCGCAGATCGCGGCGAGATTTGCGATGTAGCCATCCATTGAAAATACGCCGTCGGTCGCGATCAGGCGCGTGCGCGCGCCCTTTGCCTCCTGCAGCCGGCTCTCGAGCTCCGCCATGTCGCTGTTCGCGTAGCGGTAGCGCTGGGCTTTGCACAGGCGGATGCCGTCGATGATGCTCGCGTGGTTGAGCGTGTCGGAGATGACGGCGTCGCGCTCATCGAGGAGAGTCTCGAAGAGACCGCCATTGGCGTCGAAGCAGGAGGAATACAGGATCGCGTCCTCAGTGCCGAGAAAACGGCTGAGGCGCTCCTCGAGCTGTTTGTGCACGCCCTGGGTGCCGCAGATGAAACGCACTGACGCCATGCCATAGCCCTTGGCGTCGATGGCGCGGTGCGCCGCCTCGCGCACCGCCGCATGATTGGCGAGCCCGAGGTAGTTATTGGCGCAGAGATTGATGACGTCGTGCTCGCCGGTGCGGATGACCCCGCCCTGCGGGCTGCCCAGCACGCGCTCGCCTTTGTAAAGGCCGGCCGCGCGCAGCTCGGCGAGATCGCTGCGCAGGCGCTCCAGAATCGAGGCATTCATCGCATGAATTATACTCGCAGCATGCACTCTTCACCTTCTCGCGCGGTGCGCTTCGTCGTGCCGGACGACGTTGCACCCACCTCCACGGTCGGCAGCGTGATCAATTCGGCATTTCTCGCGCCGGAGGAGCCCATCGTGCGCGCGCTCGCCGAGCGCGCGCGGCTTGCCGCGGCGGACGCGGCCGCGGTACAGGCGCGCGGGCTGGCGCTGGTGCAGGCGGTGCGCGCAGCCCGGCCGTCGGGCTCCGGGCTCGATGCCTTTCTGCGCGAATACCACCTCGCATCGCCCGAGGGCGTGATTCTGATGTGCCTCGCAGAGGCGCTGCTGCGCATTCCGGACGCGCACACGGCGGATCGGCTGATTGCCGACAAGATCGCCGCCGGCGACTGGGGGGAGCATCTGGGGGACAGCGAGTCGCTGTTCGTCAATGCATCGACCTGGGGGCTGATGCTGACCGGGAGCATGGTCGATGTGGATCGCACGGCGGCGAGTTCGGTGGGGGGCTGGTTTGCGCGGCTCGCGAGTCGCATCAGCGAGCCCGTGGCGCGCGCGGCGTTGCGCCAGGCCATGCGCATCCTCGGCCATCAGTTCGTCATGGGCCGGACCATCGAAGAGGCGCTGGAGCGCACCACCGGGACGACGGAGCGCGCGTACCGCTATTCCTTCGACATGCTGGGCGAGGCGGCGCTGACGCCGGCCGACGCCGCGCGCTACTTTGAGAAATATCGGGCGGCGATTGTCGCGGTCGGCCGCGCGGTTCGGCCCGGGACCGCGATGTCCGCGCGGCACAGCATTTCCATCAAGCTCTCGGCGCTGCATCCGCGTTACGAGTTCGCGCAGCGCCAGCGCGTTGTCGCGGAGCTCGCGCCGCAATTGCTCGCGCTCGTCAAACTGGCGCGCGATGCGGGTATCGGCGTCACCATCGATGCCGAGGAGGCCGAGCGGCTGGAGCTCTCGCTTCTTCTGATCGAAGCGCTGCTCGCAAGCAAGGAGCTCGCGAACTACAGCGGCTTTGGGCTTGCCGTGCAGGCGTATCAAAAGCGCACGCCGGCGCTTCTCGAATGGCTCATCGAACGCGCGCGCGCGCTCGGCCGCAGCCTCACCGTGCGTCTGGTCAAGGGTGCGTATTGGGACAGCGAGATCAAGCGCGCGCAGGAGCGCGGCCTTGCCGGCTACCCCGTGTTCACGCGCAAGGCAAACACCGACGTGTCGTACCTCGCCTGCGCGCGACTTCTCGCGACGGCTACCGACGTGATCTACCCGCAGTTCGCCACTCACAACGCGCATACCGTTGCGTACATCACGGAACTCTTCCGCGATCGCCGCGGCGCATTCGAATTCCAGCGACTGCACGGCATGGGCGAGGAGCTGTATTCACAGGTCATTGCCGCCGATGCCGGCGGCTATCCGTGCCGCGTGTATGCCCCGGTGGGAGCACATGAGGATCTGTTGCCCTACCTCGTCCGCAGGCTCCTCGAGAACGGCGCCAATACGTCCTTTGTCAATCGCGTAGTCGATGAGCGGCTGCCGGCGGCAGACGTGGTCGCGGATCCCATCGCCGAGGTTGACCGCCTGGCGCAGGTCTCCCATCCGCGCATCGCGCTACCGCGACAGCTCTACGGCGGTGAACGGCTGAATTCCCTGGGCGTCAATTTCGCCGACGCGGCGGAACTTGAACGGCTGAAGAGAGCCTGCGAGGCCGCTGCCGCCGCGCCCTGGCGCGCGGCGACGCTGGTCAATGGCAAGGCGGGCACGGGAAAAGGGCTGCAGCTCGTCAATCCAGCGGATGAATCGCAGCAGCTCGGGACGGTCGTGCAGGCCTCCTCTGCCGATGTCGAGCGCGCGCTCACCGGCGCAGGCGCCGCCGCCGCCGCGTGGGAGGCGCGCGATGCCGCCGAGCGCGCCGCAATTCTCGAGCGGGCGGCCGAAATCTTCGAGACGCGCCGCGAAGAGCTCATCGCGCGCTGCGTGCTCGAAGCGGGCAAGACCCTGCCCGACGGTGTCGCGGAAGTGCGCGAGGCGGTCGACTTCCTGCGCTACTACGCACAGCAGTCGCGCCGCCTGTTTGCTGCCGAGACGCTGTTGCCGGGTCCTACGGGCGAGAAGAATGCGCTGCGGCTGCGGGGGCGTGGCGTGTTTGCCTGCATCAGCCCGTGGAATTTTCCGCTCGCAATCTTCACCGGACAGGTGAGCGCGGCGCTCGCGGCGGGCAACGCCGTCATCGCCAAGCCGGCCGAGCAAACGCCACTCACTGCGGCGCTCGCCGTGCAATTCCTGCACGAGGCGGGCGTACCGGTCGAAGTGCTGCAGTTTCTGCCGGGGGAGGGCGGCACGGTCGGCGCCGCACTCACGCGCGATCCGCGCGTGGCGGGCGTCGTCTTCACCGGCTCAACCGCGACGGGGCGGCTCATCGAGCGCAGCCTTGCCGCCCGCCCGGGCGCGATTGCAACTTTCATTGCCGAGACCGGCGGTATCAACGCAATGCTCGTCGACAGCTCGGCGTTGCCCGAGCAGGTCGTACTCGATGCGGCGGCTTCCGGCTTCAACAGCGCCGGCCAGCGCTGCTCCGCGTTGCGGGCGCTCATCCTGCAGGAGGAGGTCGCGCCGCGCGTCAAGGAGCTTCTGGCCGGATACATGGACGAGCTGCGCGTGGGAAATCCCGCGTGGCTTGCGACAGATGTGGGGCCGGTCATCGATCGTGAAGCGCTCACGATGCTCGAGACCTATGCGGCACAAGTGACGGCGAGTGGTCTGTGGCACCACCGGGCGCAGCTGGGCGCGCACGTCGGCCGCGGCAGGTTTTTCGCGCCTCTGGCGGTTGCCGTGCCCGGGCTTGCCGCACTGGAACGCGAGGTATTTGGACCCATTGTGCACATTCTGACCTATCGCGCGAGCGAGCTCGATCACGTCGTCGAGCAGCTAAATGCAATGGGCTATGGGCTCACCCTCGGCATTCACACGCGCATCGATGCCGTCGCGGAGCGCATCGCGTCCCGGGCGCGAATCGGGAATATCTATGTCAATCGGAATATGATCGGCGCGGTCGTAGGCGTGCAGCCCTTTGGCGGCTGCGGTCTTTCGGGTACCGGACCCAAGGCCGGCGGGCCGCATTACCTGACGCGCTTTGCCACGGAGCAGACGATCAGTACCAATACCGCGGCCGTGGGGGGCAATGCGAGCCTGCTGTCACTCGCGGATGCATGAATGGATTTTCTCTGATGACATTGAGCGTCTTTGATATCTTCAAAATCGGCATCGGCCCGTCGAGCTCGCATACGATGGGGCCGATGCGCGCGGCGCACGAGTTTGTGTCGGGACTCAAGCGCGACGGCCTGTTGGCGGCGACGCGCGAGATTGCCGTGCGCCTGTACGGATCGCTCGCCCTCACGGGCGTCGGCCACGGCACGGACCGCGCTATCCTCCTGGGCCTCGAGGGCGCCGACGCTGAGACCGTAGATCCTGAGCAGATGGAGCCCGCCGTGGCGCGCATCCGCGCAACGGGTCGCATCAGCCTTCTGGGCGAACATGAAATACCCTTCGATGAGCCCATGCAGCTGCTGTTCATGCGGCACGAGCGCCTGGAGCGACACTCGAACGGGATGCGCTTCAGCGCACTCGGCGCGGATCGCAAGGTGCTGCGTGAGGAGGACTATTTCTCGATCGGCGGCGGGTTTATTCTGCGCGGCGACGAGGTGGCCGCGGCGCCAACCGGTCTGCCCGCCGCGCCTCATCCGTTTGACTCCGGCGACGAACTCCTGCTGCGCTCCCGCGAACAGGGACTTGAGATCTTTGAGCTCGTGATGGCGAATGAGCGTACCTGGAGGACAGAGCAGGAAGTGCGTGCCGGACTCCTGCGGCTGTGGAGCGTGATGCAAGCCTGCGTCGAGCGCGGATTTCGACAGACGGGAATGCTTCCCGGCGTGTTGAAGGTACGGCGCCGCGCGCCGAAGCTCCATCGCATGCTCACCGAGAGCCGCGGCGCCGCAAATCCACTGGACGTCATGGACTGGGTGAATGCGTGGGCGCTCGCGGTCAACGAGGAGAACGCGGCCGGCGGCCGCGTGGTGACCGCGCCAACCAACGGCGCGGCGGGCATCGTGCCTGCGGTACTGCATTTCTACCGGCGCTTTGAGCCCGGTGCCAATGAGGATGGCGTGATCCGATTTCTCCTGACGGCGGGGGCCATCGGCATGCTCTACAAGAAAAACGCCTCCATCTCGGGTGCGGAGATGGGCTGTCAGGGAGAAGTCGGCGTCGCCTGCTCGATGGCGGCGGCGGGCCTAGTGGCAGCGCTCCATGGGACATCCGCGCAGGTCGAGAATGCCGCCGAGATCGGCATGGAACACAATCTGGGGCTCACCTGCGACCCGGTCGCCGGACTGGTGCAGATCCCGTGCATCGAAAGAAACGCCATGGGCGCGGTCAAGGCAATCAATGCCGCGCGCCTTTCGACCCGCGGCGATGGTACGCACAAGGTCTCATTGGACCAGGTGATCGCGACAATGCGCCAGACGGGAGCCGATATGTCGACCATCTACAAGGAGACCTCGGAAGGTGGTCTCGCGGTCAACGTTCCGGAGTGCTAGGGACGTCGGCGCGGCGCACGTTGCACGGGTGTCGGCCGTGTTGGCTCTGGCACCGCTGCGTAGCGGTGCGCAACGCCGCTCGAAAGTTGCGAGCGGCCCTTATCCTTGAGCCGGCAATCGCTGCTTCGACAGCCAGAAGGCGAGGACGCTGCCCGCGATCGCGATCGCCAGGCCGACGATCTCCTCGCGTGATGCGAGCGCAATCAGAACCGCCATGCTGCCGATGCCGACCAGCATCGCGGCGCGCAGCCAGCGAAAATTCAATGGCGCGCCGGCGAGCGCCACATCGCGGCGCGCAGCCAGCGAAAATTCAATGGCGCGCCGGCGAGCGCCACATCGCGGCGCGCAAGGCGCCACGCGGCCGCACACCCGGCGCCGTAGACAACCGCAACGGCAAGCGTTGCGAGCACCGCGAGCTCCGCAAACGTTCCAGTGAGGGCAAGGGTGATCGCGAGGATGGCGTACGCCAGGATTGCCACGTGCGGAGCGTGAGTGCGGGGATCGACACGCCCCAATACGCGCGGCAGGCGACCATCGCGCGCGAAAGCGAACAACATCCGCGGGCTGCCGAGCAGGTCGCTGCCGAGCCAGCCGAACATCGATGCGCCAGCGCCGACCAGCATCAGCGCGCGCAGCGTCGGGCTGATCTGCGCCATGGCATCCGCGAGTGGCACCGTGGATTGTGCCAAAGAGGCGCCGAGGACCCCTTGCGCGATCGCCTGTATGGCGACATACAACAAAGTAACAATGAGAATCGCCAATGCCAGCGCACGCGGAATGGTGCGCGCCGGTTGCGCGACCTCGCCGCTGGCGATCAGCGACGCCTCCATCCCAGTAAGTGCAAACATCGCGAGGATCAGGGCGCGACCGAGGCCCGCCGTGGTCGGTGCTGCCGTCGGCAGATAATTCGAACTATGGATGGCAGTCGTGCCGGCGATGACGAATACCGCGAGTGGCACGAGCTTCAGCAGGGTCGCCACGTTCACAAAACGCACGCCGCGCGCGACTCCACCGATGTTGACCCAGGCGATGCCGCCGATGGCACCGATAATCACCAGCGCGTGCGCTGGCGCGCGCCCTTGCGGTGCGACGAGGCTGACTGCCAAGTCGGCGAGCGCCGCGGCGACGCCGCCGCAGGCGAATGCGTCGCTGATCCACAGCAGCGTACCGGCGATGTAACCGACCAGCGGCCCATAGGCAGCTTCGATGCAGCCGTAGACCCCACCGCTCGTAGGTATGCGGCTGCCGCCCTCGGCAAAGCAAATCGCAACCGCGCCAATGGCGGCTGCGCAGGCCACAAAGGCGAGCGGCGCATATGGCCCGACGCTCGCGGCGAGCGCGGCTGGCACGGCAAAAATTCCTGCGCCGACGATGATGTTGACGATGCTTGCCGTGAGGCCCCAGAGGCCCACCGCGCGCACCAGGCCCCTATCACGCAGCTGTGCTGTCACCGGCAAACCGTAGCACGCACGTGAGAGGGGCGCTGCTTACGCGCGGGAATTCGCGGGCTGCAGCGCATGCCGCAGAGCGGCACGCGCGAGCAAGCGCGTGGAATCGAGTGTCGGCAGCGCAGAATTCGCGTCATTCATGAGCAGTGGGATTTCGGTGCAGCCGAGCACCACCGCGTCGCAGCCCGCGCTCTTCAGCCGTTCGATGACCTGCTGAAAATAAACGATCGCCTCGGCGCTGAGGCGCCCGCGAACCAGCTCATCCATGATGATGCGATTGATCTCGGCGCATTCGGCGCTGCTCGGGCGCACGTACTCGATCCCGAGCGCCGCCAGCTTCTCCGGATAGACCTCGCTTGCGACGAGATAACGAGTCCCGATCAATCCGACGCGTTGGAAGCCGCACTCGCGCGCGCGCGCCGCAACGACCCCGGCAATGTGCAGCCAAGGCACGGGTGAATGCGGCTCGACGTAGGCGAGCGCTTGGTGAATGGTGTTGTCAGGGCAGATGATGAAATCCGCTCCCATCCGCGCGAGTTTCTTTGCCGAAGCCAGCATCAGCCCGCCGACGCCGTGCCAGTCGCCGCGATAGATGCAGCGCATGTACTCGCCCAACGAGTGCGAATGCATCGACACCTCGGGATGATCGTGGCCGCCCAGAAGCTGCGCGCCTTCCACGCAGATGGTGCGATAGCAAAGCGCCGCACCCTCGGCGGAGCAAGCAACAATACCAATATGGCGGGCCATGCGGGCAATCAGCAGCTCGAGCGCGGTTCGCGCGGGGAAGTGTAGCGCCAAGGCGATGGCAGCGCGCGATGCACCGCTGCGCACTCCGAGTCACGGTAAGAGGATCTTTGCGCTCCTGCCCGAGCCGCACCCGAGGCGTCTTGGCAGGGCACCGCGCCGCGAGCAGATCGCTTGAGTCAATCGGCGCAACCGCGGCGTGCGCTTACCGCAGCAGTCCAAACAGGCGCGCTGCGCCGGCCTTGCGCTCGGCGTTCTGGGCGGAGCCCACACTGACGCCGGGCCAGGCGCGCACGTCGAAGTCCATGGTGCAGGCTGCGGCGGTTGCGAACTCGCCGAGCCTTGCCTGCGGCGCCAGTGCCTGGGCGAGCGTTGAGACGCCCGGATTGTGGCCGACGATCATCAGATGCTCGATGCGCGGCCCGGTCGTGTGGATCACCTGCAGGATCGCCTCGGGCGCGGCAAGGTACAAGAGCTCATCGCGGCGCAATTGGCGCTCTGGAATTTGCAGCTCGCGCATCAGGATTTCTGCGGTTTGCAACGTGCGCCTGGCCGGACTTGTGATCAGCAGATCGGGCAGCAGCCCTTCCTCGAGGAGCTTGAGCGCAGTCGCCTTGGCTTCGGCCTTGCCGCGGCGGCTCAACGGGCGCTCAAAGTCCGTCACCGGTGGCGCTTGCACCTTTGCGTGCGCGTGGCGCACCAGAGTCAGCCGCTTCATGTGGGAAGCTGCAGCAGGATGCGCCCTGCGGCGACGCGAACCTTGAACGTGCGCAGCGGCTCGTACGCGGGCGGCGTCAGTGCGGCGCCCGACTTCAGACAGAAGCGCGCGCCGTGGCGCGGGCAGATGATCTCGCAGGCTTCGATCGCGGCGCCCGCCAGGGATTCGCCGTCGTGGGTGCAGCGGTTCTCGACTGCATAGAGGTCGGCGCCGCAGCGCGCGACGATGAGCGCGACCTCGTCGAGCTCGACCGAGAGCGAATGCGTATCGGTCACCTCCTGCGCCGCACCGACATCAACCCACTGCCCGGACATGACGCGTCAGTACATCCCGGTCTGCAGGCGTGCGGCTTCGGACATCATGCTCTGACTCCATGGGGGATCGAAGGTCAGCTCGACGCGTGCCTGTTTCACGGTGGGGATGCGCTCGATCTTCTCGCGCACATCCTCGACCAGCACTTCGCCCATGCCGCAGCCGGGTGCGGTCAGCGTCATCTTCACATCGATCGTGCGCGTGCCGTCCTCATTCTGGGTCACGTCGCAATCGTAGACGAGGCCCAGATCGACAATGTTGATGGGGATCTCCGGATCGTAGCAGGTGCGCATTTGATCCCAGGCGAGCTTGCGCACGTCCTCCCCGGTGGCATTCGGCGGCAGCTCCGGAGGCTTGACCACGTCCTGGCCAATGGCATCGGCGTCCTCGCCGGCGACGCGCAGCAGGTTGCCATCCACGTAGACGGTGAAGCTGCCGCCCAGCGCCTGCGTGATATAGCCTGCCTGGCCGGGCCGCAATTTGACCTCCACGCCCGCCGGGACGATCACGGCGCGCACCTCGCGATTGACGACGAAGGGCTGATTTTCGTGTCCGCGCATCGGCTTATTCCGTCGTCACGGTGGCGCCGTCGCCGAGTGCGGCATTCAAGGTATGCCAGCAGAGACTTGCGCATTTGACGCGCGCCGGAAATTCGCGCACTCCGGAGAGCGCCGCAAGCTTGCCCAGATCCTGGGACGGCGGCGCATTCTGCTGCGTCAGCAACGTATGCACGCGCTGATAGATCTCCTCCACCGCCGCGCGGCTCTTGCCCTTGACGGCCTCGGTCATGAGCGATGCGGAGGCTGTCGAGATGGCGCAGCCCTTGCCCTCGAAGCGCAGATCGGCGATGCGATCGCCGTCCAGGCGTACGAATACCGACAGGCGGTCACCGCACAGCGGGTTATAGCCTTCCGCCCTGGCATCGGCGGGCTCCAGGCGCCCAAAGTTCCTGGGCTTGCGATTGTGATCGAGGATCACGTCGCGGTAGAGGTCCTTGAGATCCATCAGGCAAAGACCTCGCGGACACGCTCCACCGCGGCGACGAGCCTTGCCACATCCTCGGCCGTGCTGTAGCAGCCGAACGAGGCGCGCGCGGTGGCGGGCACGCCGAAGAAGTCCATCACCGGCATGGCGCAATGATGCCCGGTGCGGATGGCGATGCCTTCGTGATCGAGAATCGTGCCGATATCGTGCGGATGCACGCCCGCCATGGTGAAGGAGATGATGGCGGACTTGTGGGCGGCGGTGCCGATGATCTGCACGCCACGGATGGCCGCAAGCTCCGCCGTTGCCAGCTGCAGCAGCCGCTGCTCGTGTGCCGCGATGGCATCAAGGCCCAGCGCCTCGACATAGTCGATGGCTGCGGCGAGCCCGACGGCACCGGAGATGTGGGGCGTGCCCGCTTCAAACTTCCAGGGCAGATCGTTATAGGTGCTCTTCGCGAATGTGACGCTGCGGATCATGTCGCCGCCCCCCTGCCACGGCGGCATCGATTCGAGCAGCGCCTCGCGCGCGTAGAGGATCCCTATGCCGGTGGGTCCGTAGAGCTTGTGGCTCGAGAACGCATAGAAGTCGGCATCGAGCGCGCGCACGTCGACGCGCGCGTGCGGCACCGCCTGCGCCCCGTCGACAAGGACGCGAGCGCCGTGCTCATGGGCAGCGGCGATCATGCGTTTGACGGGCAGCACGGTGCCGAGCGCATTCGACACGTGCGCGATGGCAACGATCCGCGTGCGCGCAGACAGCAGCTCAACGAAGGCATCGAATATGACTTCGCCCTTGCGATCGATCGGCGCCACCTTGAGGGTGCAGCCGGTCTGCTCGCATACGAGCTGCCAGGGAACAATGTTGGCGTGGTGCTCCAGAGCGGAAATGAGAATTTCATCTCCGCGACCGAAGCGCGGCCGCACATAGGCTTGCGCCACGAGATTGATCGCTTCGGTGGTGCCGCGCACGAAGACCACCTCGCGCACCGAGGCGGCGTTGATGAAACGCCGCACGCGGTCGCGCGCGCCTTCGAAAGCATCGGTCGCCTCCTGGCTCAAGGTATGCACGCCGCGATGCACGTTGGCATGCGAGTGGGTCTCGTAGCGCTCGACGGCGCGCATCACCGGCAGCGGCTGCTGCGCGGATGCGCCGCTGTCGAGGTACACGAGTGGTTTGCCATTGATGCTGCGCGCGAGAATGGGGAAATCGCGGCGCACGCTCTCGGCGTCGAGGGGCTGCGCGGCGAGCGGCTTGGCGGCGGCTGCGACATTCATAGGAGCTCCTTCAGATCTTCCGCGACCTCGATGCGACCCGCGAGCGCGCGCTCGATGCTGCTCTTGAGGTCAGGGATGTCGATCTTCGCGACGACGTCGGCGAGGAACGCCCACTTCAGAAGCTGCTGCGCAGTGTCCGGGTCGAGCCCGCGCGAGAGCAGATAGAAGAGCACCGACTCATCGAGCTTGCCGGCGGTGGCGCCGTGGCTGCAGCGCACGTCGTCGGTATGGATCTGCAGCTGCGGGCGCAGATCAATCTCCGCCTCGGGGCCGGCGAGCAGGCCGCGCAGCGACTGGCGCGAGTCCGTGCCGGGCGCGCCCGCGCAGACGTTGACTTTGCCGTTGAAGGCGACGCGCGCCCGGCCGGCGGCGATGCCGCGGAAGATCTGCTCGCTCCGCGTGTGCGCGCAGGCATGCTCGATGAGCACATAGGCATCATGCGTTTGCTGGCCGGCGGCGGCGGCGAGCGCATGCAGCCGCGTCGCGGCGCCGGCGCCGGCGAGCCGCACATGGCAGGTGGAGCGCGCGGCGAGCGCTCCCAGCTGCACAAGATGCTGCTGATAGCTTGCGTCGGAGCCGACCGTCGCGGTCAGCGTGTCGATCCAGGTTGCGCGCGCGCCCATCTGCTGAACGCGAAAATGCGTCACGCTCGCGCCCTTGGCGATGTCGATCTCAATGGCGGTGTTGACGAAGTTGGCGTCGCTGCCGATGCTCACATGGCGCTCGATGAGATTGAGGCGCGTGCCGGCGGAAACTTTGACGTCGAGACGCGGATAGGAGGCGGCGCGCGTGGCTTCGCTGTGCGCGACGAACAGGACTTCAATGCAGCGCGGGCGCTCCTCGTGCACCGTGCGGATCTGCGCCGCGTCGGCGGCGAAGGCGTCATTCAAGAGGGCGAAGCGCGCGTCACCGGGGTGCCCGCACTCGCGCGCCGCGGCGCCGTCCTGCGTCTTATGCCGCACTGCACCGGAGAGCTCGGGAGCGAATACGCCGTCGACGAAGGTTTGGCGGTCGTAGCCCGCGATGGCCACCGGCAGCGCCGCCGTGGACAGCCGATTTGCGGGCGCGGCCGCGCCCGGCGGTGCGAAGCGCACGCGCTCGAGCGCGCGCAGATTGGCGTACTTCCAGTTCTCGTCGCGCATCCCCGGCAGTCCGTGCGTGCAGAGCGCCTGGACGGCGAGCTCGCGGCGCGCGGCGCTCACGACGCGCGCCGGCAGCTCGGCCGCTGCGGCGGCGTACTCTTCGGCAATGCGTGTAGCGAGTGCGGTGCTCATTGCAGGATCTTCAGGCAGCCTCGTCGCTCACCCACTCGTAGCCGCGGCGTTCCAGTTCAAGCGCCAGCGTGCGATCGCCGCTCTTGGCGATGCGACCATTGACGAGCACGTGCACGAAGTCGGGGACGATGTAATCGAGCATGCGCTGGTAGTGAGTGACGAGGAGGATCGAGCGCTCGGCGCCGCGCAGGCTGTTGACGCCTTGCGCGACGATCTTCAGGGCGTCGATGTCCAGGCCCGAGTCAGTCTCATCGAGAATCGCCAGCTTCGGCTCGAGAATCAGCATCTGCAGGATCTCGTTGCGCTTCTTCTCGCCGCCCGAGAAGCCCTCGTTCACGGCGCGGCCGAGAAAGCTCTCATCCATGCGCATGAACTTCATCTTCGCGCGCACCAGGCCCAGGAACTCGAAGGCATCGACCTCCGGGAGGCCGCGATGCTTGCGCAGGGCATTGAAGGCCGCCTTCAGCAGATACACATTGTTGACGCCGGGGATTTCGACCGGATATTGGAAGCCGAGAAAGACACCGGCGCGGGCGCGCTCCTCGGGCGCGAGGCTCAAGAGGTCGCGGCCCTCAAAAGTGACGCTGCCGGAGCTCAACGTATAGCCCGGCCGCCCCGCGAGCACGTGCGCGAGAGTGCTTTTGCCGGAGCCGTTCGGCCCCATGATGGCATGCACTTCGCCGAGGCCCACTTCGAGGCTCACGCCGTTCAGGACCGGCTTGTCGCCGACCGCGACCTTGAGATTGTCGATTGTCAAAAGCGCACTCATCCGACTGCCCCTTCCAGGCTCACGGCGAGAAGATTCTGGGCTTCCACGGCGAACTCCATCGGCAGCTCCTTGAAAACCGATTTGCAGAAGCCGCTGACAATCATGTTGACCGCGTCTTCGGTGCTGATGCCGCGCTGCAGGCAGTAGAAGAGCTGGTCGTCGCTGATCTTCGAAGTGCTGGCCTCGTGCTCCACCGTCGCCGTCGGGTTCTTGGCCTCGATGTACGGAAAGGTGTGGGCGCCGCAGGACGCGCCCATCAAAAGCGAGTCGCACTGCGTGAAATTACGCGCGCCATGGGCACTGGGGAGAATCTTCACCAGGCCCCGGTAGGTGTTTTGCCCATGCCCGGCGGAGATGCCTTTGGAGACGATGGTGCTGCGCGTGTCGGGCCCGATGTGGATCATCTTGGTGCCGGTGTCGGCCTGCTGATGGTGGTTGACGGTGGCGACTGAGTAGAACTCGCCGATCGAGCCCGCGCCGCGCAGCACGCAGCTCGGGTACTTCCAGGTGATGGCGGAGCCGGTCTCGACCTGGGTCCAGGAGATGTGCGAGTTTTTGCCGCGGCACTCGCCGCGCTTGGTGACGAAGTTGTAGATGCCGCCGACGCCATTTGCATCGCCCGGATACCAGTTCTGCACCGTGGAGTACTTGATATAGGCGTCGTCGAGGGTGATGAGCTCGACGACCGCGGCGTGCAGCTGATTCTCGTCGCGCATCGGCGCCGAGCAGCCCTCGAGGTAGCTTACGTACGAGCCTTCGTCCGCGATGATGAGCGTGCGCTCGAACTGGCCGGTGTTGAGTGCATTGATGCGAAAGTAGGTGGAGAGCTCCATCGGTGAGCGCACGCCCTTCGGCACGTATACGAAGGAGCCGTCCGAGAACACTGCGGAATTCAGCGCGGCGTAGAAGTTGTCGGTGTACGGGACGACCGTGCCGAGGTACTGCTCGATGAGATGCGGATGCGTGCGCACCGCCTCCGAGAACGGGCAGAAAATGACGCCCGCGGCGGCGAGACGCTCTTTGAAAGTAGTCGCTACGGAGACGCTGTCGAACACCGCATCGACCGCCACGCCCGCCAGGCGCGCGCGCTCGTGCAACGGCACGCCGAGCTTCGCGTAGGTTTCGAGGAGCTTGGGGTCCACCTCCGCGAGGCTCTTCGGCCCGTCCTTCTTGGCCCGGGGCGCCGAATAATAGGAGATGCCCTGATAGTTGATCGGCGCGAACTTCACATGCGCCCAGTGCGGCTCACGCATCGTCAGCCAATGGCGCAGCGCCTTCAGGCGCCACGCGGTCAGGAATTCGGGCTCACCTTTCTTGCGCGAGATCAGACGCACGACGTCCTCGTCGAGCCCGGGCGGCACGGTATCCGATTCGATATCGGTGACGAAGCCGTGCTGATAGCCGCGCTCGAGGAGCGCCGCAAGCTCGCTGCTGCTCTGGCTCATGGTCGTTTGAACTCCAAATCCTTGAGCTCGCGCGGGCCGACGGGGGCGCTCGCAGCTTCGAGGCCGGCAAGCTGCGCCAGAGTGACGTCGGCGAGCGCGCGGCGGATCGCCAGGTTCAGACGCTGCCAGCCGCGCCCCACCCGGCAGGTTTCCTCGATGCCGCAATGGCCGTGGCCGGCGGCGCAGTCGGTGAGCGCCAGAGGCCCTTCGAGCGCATCCAGAATGGCGGCTGCACTGATCTCATGGGCCGGCCGCGCGAGCTGATAGCCCCCATGCAGTCCGCGGCTGGAGGTCACGAGCCCCGCGCGGTGCAGCTGCTTCAGGAGCTTGCTCGCCGTGGGCGCCCCGATGCGGGTGCGGGTGGCGACCGCGGTCGCGGTGTGCAGGCGTCCGGGCTCGGCCGCGAGGAGGCCCAGAATGACCGTCGCGTAGTCCGTCAGTCGGCTGATACGTAGCATGCGGGGCTCCGGTTGAAGGTGCAAGCTCGAGCTCACGCTCGCGCTTATCGAGATTAGGACCATTTTAGTACTAATTACACGCCGCACCAAGTCAAATGAGGAAGTTATCGGTGCCGGGGGGCTTCCGGGGTGCGCGATTTGGTATTCTTTCCGGCTTTACTCCGGAGGGCGGACGATGAATCGCGGGGAACTCGCACGCATAGCGCGCGCCATGATGGTGAAGAACAAGGGCATCCTGGCGGCGGACGAGAGCACGACCACCATCACCAAGCGCTTCGCGGGCATCAAGCTGGAATCCACCGAAGAGCACCGGCGCTCCTACCGCGAGATGCTGTTCACGGCGCCGGGCGCCGCCGCCTGGATCAGCGGAGTGATCCTCTACGACGAGACCCTGCGCCAGAAGACGCGCGACGGTGTGGGATTTGCCGCCTATCTGGAGAAGAACGGCATCGTTCCCGGCATCAAGGTCGACACCGGCGCCAAGCCGCTCGCACAGTTTCCCGGCGAGACGATCACCGAGGGCCTGGACGGCCTGCGCGAGCGCCTCATCGAGTACCGCAAGTTCGGCGCGCGCTTTGCCAAATGGCGCGCCGTCATCGACATCGGCGCGGGCATCCCCAGCGCCTTTGCAATCAAGGCGAACGCGCATGCGCTCGCCCGCTACGCGGCACTGTGCCAGGAGCAGGACATCGTTCCGATCGTCGAGCCGGAGGTGCTGATGGACGGGGCGCATTCGCTCGAGCGCTGCGAGGAAGTCACCGAGGCGGTATTGCAGACGGTATTCGGCCAGCTTTTCCAGCATCGCATCGACTTCGAGGGCATGGTCCTCAAGCCCAACATGGTGATTTCGGGCAAGAAGGCGACGGGCCGCGCGACCCCCGAGCAGGTGGCGCAGGCCACCGTGCGCTGCCTCAAGCGCCACGTGCCGCCGGCGGTCGCCGGCATCGCATTTCTGTCCGGCGGCCAGTCGCCGACCGAGGCCACGCAGCACCTGTCATTGATGAATCAGCTTGGGCCGCTGCCCTGGCCACTGACTTTCAGCTACGGCCGCGCGCTGCAGGACACGGCGCTGACGGCCTGGGGTGGCGCGAGCGCGAACGTCGCCGCGGCGCAGAAGGAACTGCTGCGCCGCGCGAAGCTGAACGGGCTTGCGACCACGGGCGGCTACGCCCCCGCGATGGAAGACCAGGCGGCCTGATGGGGCACTGCGCGGCCACGGCGTGACGGGCCCCGACAATCCCGGGCCGGCTGCGGATGCGTCCCGCGCCGAGGTGCTGATCGACGTGCGCGGCGTGAGCTACTCCATCGACGGGCGCATCGTCTTCGATGGGCTCGACCTGACGGTGCGCCGCGGGCGCATCACCGGAATCATGGGGCCGAGCGGCACGGGCAAGACGACGCTGCTGCGGCTGATGACGGCGCAAATTCCGCCCGATCGCGGCCAGCTGCGGGTCTGGGGCCGGGATTTGGCCACGCTCACGGCGGCCGAAGTCTTTGCCATGCGCAAGCGCATGGGGATGCTCTTTCAGAATGGCGCGCTGCTGACCGATCTGGACGTCTTTGAGAATGTCGCCTTTCCACTGCGCGAGCACACCGATCTGCCGGAGCCCTTGCTGCGCACGCTGGTGCTGACCAAGCTGCAGGCGGTGGGTTTGCGCGGCGCAGCGGATCTTGCGCCGGCGGAGCTCTCCGGCGGCATGGCGCGGCGTGTCGCGCTGGCGCGCGCCATTGTCATGGACCCGGAGCTCTTGATCTACGACGAGCCCTTCGTCGGCCTCGACCCCATTTCGCGCGGCATGATCGTGCGCCTCATCCGCCAGATGAACGAGGCGCTCGGCATCACGAGCGTAGTCGTGTCGCACGATGTTCCGGAGCTTGCGATGATCGCGCACGACAGTTATCTGCTCTCCGGTGGCCGGGTGGTCGCCGCCGGCACACCGCAGGAGCTGCGCGACAGTTCGCTCGCCGTCGTGCGGCAGTTCATGGAGGGCAGCGCCGAGGGACCCGTACCGTTTCACTACCCGGCGCCTGATTACCTGCAGGCGCTGTTGAGCGTGGAAGATCCATGAGCGCGGCGCTGCCCGACGCGCACCTCGCGCGCAGCGTGCGCAAGCTGGGCGCGGTTGCCGTGTTCTTCTATCGCCTGCTTGCGCAATGCGTGCCGGCACTCGCACGGCCGCGCCTGGTCGTCAGTCAGATCTATAATGCGGGCGCGCGCTCCCTGGTCATCATCATGCTCTCGGGGCTGTTCGTCGGTATGGTGCTCGCGCTGCAGGGTTTTGATCTGCTGCAGCGCTTTGGCTCCGAGGACGCGCTCGGTACCGCCACCGCGCTCGCACTCTTGAAGGAGCTGAGTCCGGTCATCACCGCGCTGCTGTTCGCCGGTCGCGCAGGCACTTCGCTCACCTCCGAGATCGGCCTCATGCGCGCCACCGACCAGCTGACGGCGATGGAGATGATGGCGGTCGATCCGATGCGCTATGTCGCGGCGCCACGCTTCCTGGGCGGCGTGATTGCGATGCCGCTGCTCGCCACGGTATTCAGCATCATCGGTCTGTTTGGCGGGCAGCTCGTCGGCGTGCAGCTCATGGGGGTGGATCGCGGCTCGTTCTGGTCGCAGATGCAAAACGCGGTGGGACTGAAGGATGTGATGGAGGGCGTGGTCAAGAGCGCAGTTTTCGGCATCGCCTGCAGTCTGATCGCGGTGTATGAGGGCTATCATGCAGAGCCGACCGCTGCCGGGGTGGGATTGGCGACGACGCGCACCGTTGTGGCCTCGTCGGTGCTCATTCTGCTGCTCGACTACGTGCTGACCGCCTGCTTTATTTGAGAGGAACTTTCATGCGTGACAATACTCGAGCGCTCGAGATCGGAACCGGACTTTTTGTGCTGCTGGGATTTGCGGCGCTCTTGTTTCTCACCACGCAGCTGCCCGCCAATGGGCTGAAGCTTACCGGCTTCAAGAAGGGTTACGTCGTGAGCGCGCGCTTCGAGAATGTCGGGGATCTCAAGTCGGGGTCGCCGGTGACCATGGCCGGCGTGCGTGTCGGCGTCGTGCAGCTCATCCGCTTCGATCCCAGCGACTACAAGGCGGTCGTGACCATGCATCTGGATCCGCAGTTCAATCAGATTCCCGACGACAGCTTCGCGAGCATCCAAACCCAGGGTCTCCTCGGCGGCAAATATATCGGGATCAGCCCCGGAGGCTCGGAAACCTACCTGAAGAATGGCAGTCAAATAGACCAGACCCAGTCGGCGATTGTGCTCGAGAGCCTGCTCAACAAGTTCTTTGCCGGTTTCGCGAGCAAGGGTCGGGACAAAGATGAGGATAAGGAGGCGAAGAAGTGAAATTTCTGACAGTCGCTATCGGAATGCTGATGCTTGCTGCCGGCGTTGCCGGTGCAGAGGATGCGAATTCGTCTGACCCGTCGCAGATTCTCAACAATGCGGCGCAGGCCATGCTGAAGGAGCTCGATGCGAACCGCGACGCCTACCGCAAGGATCCGTCGAAGATCGAGGCGCTCGTCGAGAAGGACTTGCTGCCGCATTTTGATACCGAGTACGCGGCGCGCCTGGTGCTCGGGGCGCATTGGCGCGCCGCCACGCCGGAGCAGCGCCAGCGCTTCATCACCGCGTTCTACCACTCGATGATCGCCAACTACGGCAGGTCGCTCATTGACTTCACGGGCGACCGGCTGAAGGTGTTTCCGACGAAACTGGGCGCGGATCCGGATCGCACCACCGTGCGCACCGAAGTGAAGCGCGACAACGGCACCACCGTGCCGGTCAATTACAGCATGCGTCGCGGGCCTGACGGCTGGAAGGCCTGGGATGTCGTCATCGATGGCATCAGCTACGTGAAGAGTTTCCGCGAAGACTTTGGCGAGGAGATCGATCAGAAAGGCCTCGACGAGGTCATCAACCGGATGGAAAAGGGCGGCAAGCCCGCGAGCAAGAGCTGACGCCGTGCCCGAGAGCGCGCGCGCGGGGGTGGAGGTGGTGGATCTCGGGTCGGGCCGGGTTCAGGTGCGTGGCGCGCTGACCTTCGCCACCGCACGGCGCGCGCGGACGGCCGGCGCGCAGCTGCTCGCCGGCAGCGGCGGACCTCTCGAGGTGAACTGCGGCGCCGTCACGGCCTCCGACAGCGCCGGCCTTGCCGTACTCCTGGACTGGCTCGCGCTCGCCCAACGCCAAGGTCGAGCTATCCATTTTACCGATCTGCCCGCTCCGATACGCGCCGTCGCGCACATCAGTGATGTTGAATCCTTTTTAAGTCAAAGGGTTACAGCATAACGAGCCGCAGCGTCGGACGACTCCGACAACCGTAAAGGCCCGCGCGACCTCCATTCGTTGGGGACCGCCGACTGACCCTGCCGGGCGGCGGCCTCAGTATTTCGCCCATGCGAGCCCATGGGACAATCTCCGCCACCCCCCACCGCCACGGCGCTGCCGCGGTCATGGCGCTGCTGCTGGCCGCCTTGATGATGAGTGCCCAGGCCGGCACGCTCGCTCAGTTGCAGATGCAGGCGAGCGCCGCCGACAAGGTGCGGACGGCGCTCCAGCCGCACATGGATCTGTGTGTCGGCGTCGCGCGCAGCGCCGGCTGCCGGGCAGCGTTCGAAACGGCCTTACGCGCGACGCAGCCGAACTCCACCCGGGGCAGGCTCTACGAGGCGCTCGCCACCAGTCATTCACCCCCAGCGGGCGCGGCCCATGAGATCCAGGGACATGCCATCGCCATCAAGTTCGACGAGGATCCGGAGTGGAAGCGTCGCGCCAAAGTGATGGCCCATGACGGACTGCCCTTCGTGCGCATGCCTGAGGGCTCCAATCGCGAGCTGCTCGTCGGCATCACGCCGCACGGCATGCTCGGCTTCCAGTTGAAAGACACGACGGGACAGTAAGTCTCGCTGGCCTGGCGCGCCTCATGAGCGCGCCGGCGCCCACTTCTTCGACTGCCAAAAAAACGCGCGCCCGGCGCGCCTAGTGGGCAGTCTCGGCGGGGATCTGCAGGCCGCGCGCGACGGCGGGCCGCGACAGGAATGCCGCGAGCACCCGCGTCACGTGCGGAAAGTCGGCGATGCCGACCAGCTCCGCCGCTTCGTAGTAACCGATCAGATTCCGTACCCAGGGGAAGGTTGCGATGTCCGCGATCGTGTAGGTGTCGCCCATGATCCAGGCGCGCTCGGCGAGCTGACGGTTGAGGACGCCGAGCAGACGTGCGCATTCAGCCGCGTAATGATCGCGCGGGCGTTTGTCCGCGTAATCCTTGCCGGCAAATTTGTTGAAGAAGCCCAGCTGCCCGAACATCGGACCGATGCCTCCCATCTGAAACATCAGCCATTGGAGGGTGAGATAGCGCTGCGCCGCATCGCTCGGCAGGAACTCGCCCGACTTCTCGGCGAGGTAAATGAGAATCGCGCCGGACTCGAACAACGGCAACGGCACCCCGCCCGGGCCATGGGGATCGATAATGGCCGGGATCTTGTTGTTGGGGCTGAGCGAGAGAAATTCCGGCGACAGCTGCTCATGGGCCTCGAAGCGCACGCGATGCGGTTCGTACGCAAGGCCGGTCTCCTCGAGCATCACCGCGACCTTGACGCCGTTCGGGGTCGGCAGCGAATACAGCTGGATCCGCTCCGGATGCCGGGCCGGCCATTTCTGCGTGATCAGGAACGAGGACAGGTCGGACATGCGCCGTCGGGCTATTTGGCCTCGGGATCGGGCGGCGGCTCATCCTCCGGGACGTCCTCGGTGTCCGCACCTCCGGTGATCCGGTACTGGCGGTGCTGCAGGTAGACGCTGCGCAGCACGGCATAGCGGTCATAGGCATTATCGAGCGCGCCTTCCACATCGAGGAGGCGCGCACGCTTGTCGAGCAGGTAGACGCCATCGAGGCTGTAGCGCAGCAGAGTGTTGCTGATGTAATTGGTCGGATCGGCGAAGGCATCCGCAAGTTTGCCGAAGCCGTCGCGGAAGGTGGAAGGCCCGAGGATGGGCAGCACCAGATACGGCCCCGCATGCACGCCCCAGTGGCCCAGGGTGAGCCCGAAATCCTCGTCATTCTTATCCAGCCCCGCGGCGCTTGCCGGATCGAAAAGTCCGCCCACGCCGGCGGTGATATTCAGCAGAAACCGCCCCGTATCCGACAGCGCCGGCTTGAATTTCGCTTGCAACAGGTCGTTCGCGATCACGATGGGGTAGTGAAAGTTGTCCATGAAGTTGGAGACGCCCGTCTGCACGAAATGCGGCGTCACCTTGCGATAGGTGCGCGCGATGGGCTTGGTAATGGCCCGGTCGAGCGTGTCATTGAAGGCGTAGGTTGCGCGATTGACGCGTTCCAGCGGATCACGCGGATCGCGTTTCAACGTGCTCTGCGACGCGCAGCCGAGGAGGGTAAGACAGCTCAGGCCGAGAACAAGAGCTGCGATTCTGACGCGGGCGGGTGGACTCATGCGGGTTTTGACGCGGTCGTGGGCGGGGCGCGTAGTGTAGCAGCCCCGGCTGCGCGGCCCCCGGCGCTGCGGCGGCGACGGCGGTTAATGATTGCTGGTGCGCTGCATGCGCGCCGTGGCGAGGAAATCACGGATCTCATCGAGGCGCGCCTGGTAGCGCTCCTTCTGCACGACCGTCAGGTTGGGCGCTGTCAAGGCGAGCTGCAGCTGCTGCACCGACAAGGTGAGGTCGCCGTTCGCGATGTCGTATTCGCTCATGTAGTAGTACGCATCGCCTGCATCGCCGGCGGCGCTGGCCGCCATGGCGGTGAGTCGGATCTGCGGCGGGGTGGGCTCGATGTTGTTGAAGAGATCCAGGAGCAGGATGTGCGCATCGTGTGCGCGTCCGGTGGACATCAGCGATTCCGCGTAGCGGATGCTCAAGGGCACATTGCGCGGAAAAAGTTCCAGCGCATTCTCAAAGGTAGCGAGGCCCGCTTTGGTCTCCTTGGCCTGGATCTGCGCCTGCCCGAGCGCGGCATGCAGCAGCGTATTGCCCTCGTGATGCGCAACCAGCGGCTCGAGAACGGCGACGGCCGCGGCCGGGCGGCCGATGGCCATCAGCGTCAACGCCTGCCCATAATTCTTGTCCAATCCGGGCTCGTGCTCCGTGGCGATGTTGCTCGAGAGCTGAATGAGCTGCTCGCGCGAGGTGGTGATCACGCGCAGCCGTTCCTTGATCAGGGAGTAGCCGACCGATTGGACGGGCTTGCGGCGCTCATACTGTGCGGCGCGGGCGCGCGCCTCGGCGACGCGATTGCTGGTGACCGGGTGGTCGCGCAGCATCTCGGGCACCCAGGCGCCGTTCAGCCCCTCCTGGCGCGACATCTGCTCGAAGAAGTTCGCCATGGCCTGCGGGTCGAAGCCCGCGGCTGCGAGAAAGCCGATGCCCACGCGATCCGCCTCATATTCCTGCGCGCGCGTGAAGTTGATCTGCTGCTGAATGACCGCGCCCTGGGCCGCCGCAATCGCGCCCTCCATGGCGCTGCCGTTGCCACCGGCCAGCACGCCGATCAGGATGGCGCCCAAGATGGTGGCCGCCTGCTCCAGTCCCTGATGGCTCTGCGCGTTGATCATGCGCGCCAGATGGCGCTGCGTGACGTGCGCGGTCTCGTGCGCGAGGACGCTCGCGAGCTCGGACTCATTGCCGCTGGCCAGGATGGTGCCGTAATTGCAGAAGATGAAGCCGCCGAAAATGGCGAAGGCGTTGATCCCGGGCTCGTTGACAACGAAGTACCGGAACTGCCGCGTCGCGGGGTCGGAGGCCTGCGATGCCAGGCGTGAGCCGAGCGACTGCACGTACTCATCGACCTCCGGATCGTCGATGATCTTGCCCTGATCACGCAGCTGCTTGGTGATCATCTCCCCGATCTGGCGCTCCTCGTCCACCGAAATGGTGGCGGCTGCCGGGTTGCCGATATCGGGCAGCTCGTTCTGGGCGCAGACGACACCAGTGGTCACGCTCAAGCTTGCGGCGATTGCGGCGGGGAAAAGCTTTGCCAGGACTCGCATCATTTCCTTGCGGGCGCGGAACTTGGGGCTTGGACCCGTCGGCGACGGCGGAGTTTCGCCGCCCCGGCGCTAGAGGATATCCGATGCGTACTCGGCGAGGCGCGAGCGCTCGCCCCGCACGAGCGTGATGTGCCCGGAATGGGTCCAGCCGCGGAAGCGGTTCACCACATAGGTGAGCCCCGAGGTCATTTCCGACAGATACGGCGTGTCGATCTGGGCGATGTTGCCGAGGCAGGCGAGCTTGGCGCCGGGGCCGGCGCGGGTCACCACGGCCTTCATCTGCTTCGGCGTGAGGTTCTGCGCCTCATCGAGAATGATGTAGCGGTTGAGGAAGGTGCGCCCGCGCATGAAGTTCAGGGAACGGATCTTGATGCGGTTGCGCAGCAGATCGTTGGTCGCCGCGCGCCCCCAGGTGCCGCCTTCCTGGCTTTGGGTGAGCACCTCGAGATTGTCCATGAGCGCGCCCATCCACGGCTCCATTTTCTCCTCCTCGGTGCCGGGCAGGAAGCCGATGTCCTCGCCCAGGGGGATGGTCACCCGCGTCATGATGATCTCGGCGAAGCGATTGGTCTCGAGGGTCTGCATGAGGCCGGCGGCGAGGGCGAGGAGGGTCTTGCCGGTACCGGCGGGCCCGAGCACGGTCACGAAATCCACCTCCGGATCCATGAGCAGATTCAGGGCAAAGTTCTGCTCGCGGTTGCGGGCGCTGATGCCCCAGACGCTGTTGCGCGCGCTGCGGTAGTCGCGCATGAGCTCGAGAGTGGCGGTGTCGCCGGCCACGCGGCGCACGATGGCCTCGATCCCCTCGGGACTGGCCTCGTAGACGCACTGATTGGGCTGCCAGGTGCGCACCGCCGGGCCCGTGAGCTCGTAGAACGTGCGCTCCGCCTCCTTCCAGGAGCGCATGTTCTCCCCATGCTGCTCCCAGAAATTCCCCGGCAGCGCGGTGACGCCGGTATACAGGATGTCGGCGTCTTCGAGGGTCTTGTCGCTGTAATAATCCTCCGCGTGAATGCCGAGCACGGCGGCCTTGATGCGCAGATTGATGTCCTTGGAGACGAGGATCACGCGCGCATCCGGGTTCTCGCTCACGAGCGCCAGCGTCTGCGACAGGATCGCGTTGTCCGTGCTCTGCCCGGGCAGGCTCGCCGGCAAGGCGCTCTCGAGCTGACGCGTCTGGAAAAAAAGCCGGCCGCTCGCCATCTTGCGGCCGTGATTGCCTGCGTCCGATGCGGGCAGCGGCAGGCCGCGATCGATGCGCTCCTTGGTCGCGCCGCGAATCATGTCATCGAGGAAGCGGCTGATCTGGCGCACGTTGCGCGAGGCCTCGGAGAGGCCCTTCTTGTGCGCGTCGAGCTCTTCGAGCACCACCATGGGCAAATAGACGTCGTGCTCTTCGAAGCGAAAAATCGCCGTCGGATCATGCATGAGCACGTTGGTGTCGAGCACGAACAGGCGGCGCAGGGCGCGCGCCGGCGCCGCGTGCGCGATCTCGCTGCCGGCCGCGGCCGGGCCGGGCTCAGATAGACTGCGCCGCTTCAAGCACTTCCTCCGCATGCGCCGCCACCTTGACGTTGCGCCATTCGCGGCGCAACACGCCCGCGCCATCCAGAAGAAAGGTACTGCGCACAATGCCGCGGTACTTGCGGCCGTACAGGCTCTTCCCGTGGATGACGTCGAAGAGCTTGCAGGCCTCCGAGTCCTCATCGGCGAGGAGCTCATAGGGGAGCCTCTCGCGCGCCTTGAACTTCTCGTGCGAGTCGACGCCCTCGCGCGACACGCCGACGATGCGGGTGCCGGCTTTGCGAAAGGCCGCGTGCAGAGCGCGAAAGTCCTGCGATTCGCGCGTGCAGCCGGCGGTCATGTCTTTGGAATAGAAGTAAATCACGAGCTTTTCGCCCGCCATGTCCTTGAGCCGGAAGCGGCTGCCGCCCGTCGAGGCGAGCGAGAAGTCCGCGACCCGGCCGCCGAGCTTCAAGATTTTACCGGCTCCAATATGGCATCCAGGTTCAGGGAATCGCAGAATTCCATGAACTCCTCGCGCAGGTGCGCAACGTGAATGCGGCTTGGAACGTTGACGATCATCTGCACCGAAAACATCGGCGCGCCGGTGTGCGCCGCCGGGTAGCTGCGCGTGGAAACCTCCGCGATGTCGATGCTGCGGCTGGAGAAGAAGCCGGACAGGCCCGACACGATGCCGCTTTGATCGAGACAGACGACGTCGATCGAGTAGGGCAGCATGTCGGTGCGCGCCGAGCGCGGCTCGGTGCGCTTCAGATGCAGGATGAGGCCGCTGCTGTCGGCGAGACGCTTCAGTTCCGTTTCGAGCTTCGCCAGCGCATGCCAGTTGCCCGAGATCAGCAGCAGCATGGCAAACTCCGATCCGAGGCCCGCCATGCGGCTTTCGCTGATGTTGCCCCCGCACTCGCTCACGAGCCGGGTGAGATCATGGACCATCCCCGTGCGATCGCTGCCGATCGCGGATACGGCAAGGTGTTGCTTCATCGTGTCTACGGGCGTCAGTCCTTTGCTTTGAGCGCGGAGTTTAGCGGGTGCGCAGGCTGGGCGCGACCAAGCTTGCTTAGGTTGAGCACCGGCTCGTAACATCGCGCGCTCGCGCTGCGCGGCTGGTGGGTTTCTAGAATGTTTTCCGGCAGTCTGGTCGCCATTGTCACCCCTATGCGGCCCGACGGCTCGCTCGATTTCGCGGCGTGGTCGCGGCTGCTGGATTTCCATCTCGAGAACGGCACGAGCGGCGTGGTGGTCGGCGGCACGACCGGTGAGTCCGCAACTCTTGCGGATGCGGAGATTTTCGAACTCACCGCGCGCGCCTGCGAGCAGCTCGCAGAGCGCATTCCCGTCATCGCCGGCGTCGGCACCAGCAGCACGGCGGCGACGGTGGAGCGCGCCAAGCGCCTCTCCGAACTGCCGATCGCTGCCCTTCTGGTGGTCACGCCGGCGTACAACCGCCCGACTCAGGAGGGCCTGTATCGGCATTTTGCGGCGGTGGCGCAGGCGGCGCGCGTACCGCTCGTGCCCTACAACGTGCCCGCACGCACGGCGGTCGACTTGCTGCCGGCGACGGTCGCACGGCTGGCGCAACTTTCTCCCATCGTCGGCATCAAAGAAGCCGTGCCGCAGATGGCGCGGGTGCGCGAGCTCCTCGAGCTCTGCGGGCCCGGCTTCGCGGTCCTGAGCGGCGATGATGCGACCGCGCGCGAGGCGATCCTGGGGGGGGCCCGCGGGGTCATCTCCGTGACCGCGAACGTGGCGCCGCGCGCCATGGCGCGGCTCGCCGCCGCCGCGGCGAGCGGCGCACGTGCAGCGGCCGAGAAGCTCGATGCGCCGCTATTCGGCCTGCACCGCGACCTCTTCGCCGAGGCGAATCCGATTCCGGCCAAGTGGTTGCTCGCGCGCATGGGACTCATCGGCCCCGCGATCCGCCTGCCGCTCACGGAGCTCGCGACCACGTATCATGCGGCGGTCGGCGCCAGTGCGCGCGCGGCGGGGATTGTGTTTTGACGGGAGTCTTCATGAAATCGGTTTGGCTGCCACGCCTCTTCGCCGCGCTCGCGCTGCTCGCGCTCGGCGGGTGTTTTTTCCATCGCCATGGGCGCCAAAACAATACCTGCAATGACCCGCAGCCCTATGCGAACGCGCGCAGCATCGCACCGCTGAAGACGCCGGTCGGCTTGAGCGCACCGGATACGCGCGCCGCGCTCCGGATTCCGGACCTCAACGAGCCGCCGCCGCCGCCGCGCACGCGCAAGGATCCGTGCCTCGATACGCCGCCGTCGTTTGTGGTGCCCAAGGTCGTGAAGCCGCCGCAGGCGTAAGCACTTATACTTTGGTGACGGGGAGAGGTGGCCGAGCGGTCGAAGGCGCTGGACTGGAATTCCAGTAACATCTTAACGGGTGTTCGTGGGTTCGAATCCCACCCTCTCCGCCACGCTGAGGCTGCACGGGGCCATTACAGGGCGTTTACGCGGGTTCCATGGTGGCTCGCATCGGTCTCTCCGCGACGACTAGTCGTGAACCCCGTCAGGCCCGGAAGGGAGCAGCGGCAGCGGCAATGTCGGGTGCCGGAGCTCAAGGCTGGTGCGAGCCGCCTCCAGCGGAGGAGGGCGCGGTAGCCGCGCCGCCCGCCCCGGCAGGCGGGCCTACACGTCATGAGCGGCGCGGATGCGCCGACGGGAACTATGAGTTACTTGGCATTGGCGCGCAAATGGCGCCCAAAACGCTTTTCCGAGCTCGTGGGGCAGGAGCACGTGCGGCGCGCGCTCGTCAACTCGTTGACGAGCGGCCGCGTGCATCATGCGTTCCTGTTCAGCGGCACGCGCGGCGTCGGCAAGACGACCATCGCACGGATTCTTGCCAAGTGCCTGAACTGCGAGAAAGGCGTCAGCGCCGAGCCCTGCGGTGAATGCGCCGCCTGCCGCGAGATCGACGCCGGCCGATTCGTCGATCTGCTGGAAGTGGATGCGGCTTCGCGCACCAAGGTCGATGATACGCGCGATCTCCTCGACAATGTGCAGTACGCACCGACGCGCGGGCGCTTCAAGGTGTACCTCATCGATGAGGTGCACATGCTCTCGAGCCACTCGTTCAACGCGCTGCTGAAGACCCTCGAGGAGCCGCCGCCGCACGTGAAGTTCCTGCTCGCGACGACCGACCCGCAGAAGCTGCCGGTGACGGTGCTGTCGCGCTGCCTGCAGTTCAATCTGAAGCGTCTGCCGGTGGAGCTGATTGCCGAGCGCCTGCGCCACATCCTCGAAGCCGAAGGCATTGCCTTCGAGGCGGCGGCCGTGCGGCTCCTGGCGCAGGCGGCCGACGGCAGCGTGCGTGACGCGCTGTCGCTGCTTGATCAATTGCTCGCCTTCGGCGCCGGACGCGCGGGCGAGAGCGAAGCGCGCGCCATGCTGGGCACGATTGCGCGTGATCAGGTGGTGGGGCTCGCCGAGCAGCTGGCGGCGTTCGATGCCGGCGCGCTCATGAGCGCGGCGCGTGCGCTCGATGAGTTCGCCCCGGACTATGCACAGGTGCTGGATGAGCTTGCCGCGCTCCTGGCGCGCATTGCCCTGAAGCAGTCGATCGCGGATTACTCGGGCGATGAGCTCTATGCACCGGAGCTGCTCACGCGGCTCGCACAGAGTCTGTCGCGCGAGGATGTGCAGCTCTTCTATCAGACCGCCATTCTCGGGCGGCGCGATCTTGCGCTCGCGCCCGACCCGCGCACCGGCTTTGAGATGACGCTGCTGCGCATGCTGGCATTTAGGCCCGCGGCTGCGGGGCAGGCGCGGGCCGGAATGCCAGCCGCCGCTTCGCCGCCGCCGTTCGAGGCAGGCGCTGCCGCGCCGCTCGCGTCCGTGCCGGACGGCGGCGCGGTGCAGCCCTGGAGCGGTCCTCAATCAGCTCGACCTGTCCGGCGCTGCGCGCCAGCTCGCGAGCCATTGCGTGCTCCTCGGGCGCGAGGGCGGTGTCGTACGTTTGGCGCTTGATCCGGCGCGCCCGTTCGTCAGCACGCCCGCGCTGCAGGAGAAGCTCGCGCAGGCGCTGTCGCGTTATTTTGGCGAGACTGTGCGCCTGGAGTTCGAGACGAGCGCGCCCGATGTGCTGACGCCGGCGCGTGCGGACGAGCACGCCTCGCTCGCGCAGGTCGCGGCCGCGCGCGAATCCCTCGAGTCCGATCCGGGCGTGCAGGCGCTGCGCGAGCGCTTTGGCGCGACGCTGCTGCCCGATTCGGTGCGGCCGATCAAATAAGCCAGAGGAGGATGAGTGCATGCGTGGCAATATGGGCAATCTGATGAAGCAGGCGCAGGCGATCAAGGAAAACGTTGAGAAGGCGCAGGCGGAAGTGGCGAGCATCGAGGTCGTCGGCGAGTCGGGCGGCGGCATGGTGAAGGTGACGATGAGCGGACGCCATGAGGTGAAGAAGGTGCAGATCGAGCCCGGCGTCGCGAGCGACGATCGCGAACTTCTCGAGGATCTGATTGCCGCGGCGGTGAACGATGCGGTACATCGCGTCGAAGTGCGCGTGCAGGAGAAGATGGCCGGAGCCATGGCGGGCATGCAGTTGCCGCCGGGAATGAAGCTGCCGTTTTGACCATGCGGCATTCGCCACAACTCACGCAGCTCATCGAGGCGCTCAAGGTGCTGCCCGGGGTCGGACCCAAGAGCGCGCAGCGCATGGCGTTTTATCTGCTGCAGGAAGGGCGCAGCGGCGCGAGCGCGCTGGCGGAGGCGCTGAGCGCGGCGCTCGCAACCGTGGTGCGCTGCGCCCGCTGCCGCATGCTGACCGAAGCGACGCACTGCTCGATCTGCACCGCGGCGGAGCGCGATGCGACACTCTTATGCGTCGTCGAGTCGCCCTCCGATGTGGTCGCCATCGAGCAGTCGGGCAGCTACAAGGGCCGCTACTTTGTGCTCATGGGGCATCTGTCGCCGCTCGATCGCATCGGACCCGAGGAACTCGGCGTGCGCGAGCTCGGCGCGATACTCGCCGAGGGCGGCGTGCGCGAGCTTATTCTCGCCACCAATCCCACCGTCGAGGGCGAAGCGACGGCGCATTTCTTGAGCGAGGTCGCCGGCTCCTTCGGCGTGCGGGCGAGTCGCATCGCGCACGGCGTGCCGATCGGCGGCGAGCTGGAGTACGTCGACGGCGGCACGCTGGCGCATGCGCTCTCGGGCCGCCGCGCCTTCGGCTGATGGCGGACGGCGCGCGCATGCAAAGGAGCGACAATCTCATATGGATCGATCTGGAGATGACGGGATTGAAGCCGGAGAGCGATGCCATCATCGAGATCGCCACCGTGGTGACCGACAAGGAGCTCGATATTCTCGCCACCGGGCCCGTGTTCGCCATTCACCAGCCGGAGTCGGTGCTCGCCGGCATGGACGAGTGGAACCAGAATCAGCACGGCTCCTCGGGACTGCTCGCGCGCGTGCGCGCGAGCACCGTCTCGGTGGGTGAGGCCGAGGCGCGCACCCTCGAGTTTCTCGCCCCGTGGGTGTCGCCCGGCGCCTCGCCGATGTGCGGCAACAGCATCTGCCAGGACCGGCGCTTTCTGGCACGCACCATGCCCGCGCTCGAGCGCTTCTTTCACTACCGCAATCTGGACGTCAGCACCCTGAAAGAGCTGGCACGCCGCTGGGCGCCGCGCGTCGCGGAGAGCTTCGCGAAGGAGGGCGCACATCTGGCGCAGGCGGACATCCTCGAATCCATCCGCGAGCTCAAACACTATCGCGCGCAGCTCTTCGCCGCCGCCTACGCCGGCGGCTGAGCGTCAAGGTTGCGGCGGCGTGTTGGCGGGGGTGGCGAGAAACATCCACGTCTCAACCACCGAATCGGGATTCAAAGACAGGCTGTCAATCCCCTGCTCGACGAGCCAGCGCGCGAGCTCCGGGTGGTCGGAGGGCCCCTGGCCGCAGATGCCGACGTATTTTCCCAGACGCTTGCAGGTGCCGATCGCCATCTTCAGTAGCACCTTCACCGCCGGATCGCGCTCATCGAAGAGTTTTGCGACGATCGAGGAGTCGCGGTCAAGTCCGAGTGTCAACTGCGTCATGTCGTTGGAGCCGATCGACATGCCGTCGAAATACTCCAGATACTCCTCCGCCAGGAGCGCGTTGGTCGGCAGCTCGCACATCATGATGATCTTCAAGCCATCCCTGCCGCGCTGCAGGCCGTTCGTCGCCAGCAGCTCCGTCACCTGCCGCGCCTCCTTCACCGTGCGCACGAAGGGCACCATGACCTGGACATTGCGCAGGCCCATGTCCTCGCGCACGCGCAGCAGCGCACGGCACTCGAGCTCGAAGCACGGCCGGAACGCCTCGTCCACGTAGCGCGCTGCGCCGCGGAAACCGAGCATCGGATTCTCTTCGCTCGGCTCATAGGCGCGGCCGCCGATGAGATTGGCGTATTCGTTGGATTTGAAATCGGAAAGTCGCACGATGACCGGCTGCGGCGCGAAGGCGGCGGCGATCTGCGCAATTCCCTCGGCGAGCTTTTCGACGTAGAAGCCGACCGGATCCGCGTAGCCCGCCATCTGCACGCGGATCTGCTCCTGCAGCTCGCCGTCGAGCCGATCGAACTCGAGGAGCGCGCGCGGGTGCACGCCGATCATGCGGTTGATGATGAATTCGAGGCGCGCGAGTCCGACGCCGCGGTGCGGAATGCCCGCGAAGTCGAAGGCGCGGTCGGGATTGCCGACGTTCATCATGATGTTGACGGGGATCTTCGGCAGCGCGTCGAGCTCAATCTGTTTGCGCTCGAAATCGAGCAGCCCCTCATAGACGTAGCCCGTCTCGCCCTCGGCGCACGAAACGGTGACTTCCTGGCTCTCGCGCACGCGCTCGGTCGCATCTCCACAGCCGACCACCGCCGCGACGCCGAGCTCGCGCGCGATGATGGCCGCATGGCAGGTGCGCCCGCCGCGATTGGTGACGATGGCGGCGGCGCGCTTCATCACCGGTTCCCAGTCCGGGTCGGTCATGTCGGCGACCAGCACATCGCCGGTCTGCACGCGCGCCATCTCGGAGGCGTTGCGCACCACGCGCGCCGGTCCCGCGCCGATCCTCTGCCCGATGCTGCGGCCGGTGGCGAGAATCGTCGAGCGGCGCTTCAGCGCAAAGCGCTGAATGGTGCGGCCGCTTCTGCTCTGGACGGTCTCGGGTCGCGCCTGCAGGATGAAGATCTCGCCGCTCGTGCCGTCCTTGCCCCACTCGATGTCCATTGGCCGCCCGTAGTGCTCCTCGATGACGAGGGCCTGCCGTGCGAGTGTCAGGATGTCGGCGTCGTGCAGCGAGAAGCGCGCGCGCTGCGCCGCCGCGACTGCGACGGTGGCCACGCGCTGCGCGCCCTTTTCGCCGTAGATCATCTTGATGGCCTTGCCGCCGAGGTTCTTGCGAATGATGGCGTGTTTGCCGGCGCGCAGCGCCGGCTTGTAGACGTAGAACTCGTCCGGGTTCACCGCCCCTTGCACGACGGTCTCGCCGAGGCCGTAAGATGCAGTGATGAAGACGACGTCGCGGAAGCCCGAGTCCGTATCGAGCGTAAACATGACGCCGCTTGCGCCGAGATCACTGCGCACCATGTGCTGCACGCCCGCCGACAGTGCGACGGCCGCATGATCGAATCCCTGATGCACGCGGTAGGAGATGGCGCGATCATTGAAGAGCGACGCGAACACCTCGTGCATCGCCCGCAGCACGGCGGCTGCGCCGCGTACGTTGAGGAATGTCTCTTGCTGACCGGCGAAGGACGCCTCGGGCAGATCCTCGGCGGTCGCCGAGGAGCGCACCGCGACGGCAATTTCTGCGCCTGCGCTCATGCTCGCAAGCGCGCTCACGACCGCAGCCTCGAGTGCCGCGGGGAAGGGCGTCGCCATGATCGCCTGTCTGATCTGCATGGCGGTCGCGGCGAGCTGGGCCACATCGTCGACATCGAGTCCGGCGAGCAGCTCCTTGATGCGCGCGGCAAGTCCGCCCTGGACGAGGAAGTCGCGATAGGCCTGGGCGGTGGTGGCGAAGCCGCCCGGCACGTGCACGCCGACACCGGCAAGCTGGCCGATCATCTCGCCGAGGGAGGCGTTTTTGCCGCCGACCGTCTCGACGTCGCGCATCGTCAGATGTTCAAATGGGATGACGTAGGCGTTCAAGCGGACTCCTCGAAAACCGCGCTCACGCGCGCCAGCAAACAGGACTCGATGTCATGAGCCGCCGGACGGTTTTTTTCCTATCGGACCAGACGGGTGTTACAGCAGAGACGATGGGCCACAGTCTCTTGACGCAATTCGAGGGCCTGGAATTTCGCACCGTGACTTTGCCATTTGTGTCGAGCGTTGACAAGGCGGAGGATGCGGTGCGGCGGATCAATCGCGCGGCCGACGAGGAGGGCATACGTCCGATCGTCTTCAGCACGCTCGTGCAGGATGACGTGCGCAACATCGTGCTCGGCAGCCGCGCGCTGTTTCTCGATTTCTTTGCAGCCTTCGTCGGCCCCCTCGAAGATGAGCTGGCGACCCGCTCCACGCACCGCGCGGGCCGCGCGCACGGCATGGCGGACCTCGCGAACTACACGACGCGCATCAATGCGACGAACTTCGCGCTCACGCACGACGATGGCAACGGCGCTGATTATGCGCGCGCGGATGTGATTTTGCTCGGAGTGTCGCGCTCCGGCAAGACACCGACGTGCCTGTACATGGCGCTGCAGTACGGCATCTACACGGCAAACTATCCGCTCACCGAGGATGATCTGGAGGCGGGCACGCTGCCGGCGCGCGTCAACTCCTATCGGCAAAAACTCTATGCGCTCACGATTAAAGCCGAGCGTCTGCAGCAGATCCGCGGCGAGCGCCGTCCGGAAAGCCGCTATGCGTCGCGGCAACAAGTGCAGTATGAGATCCGCGCGGCCGAAGCGCTGTTTGCGCGCTATGCGATTCCTTCACTCGATACTACGGAGTGCTCGATCGAGGAGCTCGCGAGTCGCATCCTCAATAATACCGGCATCGAGCGGCGTCTGCGACCATAAGATTCAATAAACTTCAAAGTGCGATAAAACCCCGACTAACAGACTTGCGCCGCGAGCGCGCTGCGATATAGTCGGGTGCATGTTCGACGACACGCTCACACTCGTCTCGTGGCGCGCCCGCCCGCGCAGTTTTGTGGCGTTAATGGGCCTCTACGAGAGCAACTACGTGCGCTTCGGCTGGCTGGTTGCGAATCTGCGCGCGCTCAGCGGCCGCCACCGCTCGAGCGTGGCGGCAGACTGTGATCTCGTTCTCAATGTCACCGAACGCTGCCCCTACACCACCACCGTCAATTTGACCTATCTTCTGTCGCATCCAACCGAGCCCCTGGAGTACCCGGACATGCGCATTCGCATCTATCACGATGCGCATTTGGTGGAGGCGCAGGGCTGGGCGGCCGCGCACCCGCATCCGCTCCTGAAGGCGCTGCGCAGCCGCGCGGAGCGTGAACTGGATCAGCGCTGGGCGCGCAATCTGATGTTAAATAAGTGGCTGGAATACTGCGTGGAGCGCGGCCACCGTTTCTCCGCGGGCGCGAGGACTGCTTCGCCCTCCTGAGGATTCGTGGCGGTGGTGACCGCATTTCTCATGAAGGCATTGCGACAGCTCGGGCTTCTCAAGCTCAACGGACGCCGCGACGCGGAAGATCCCGAGGATCACCGCGTGCTCGCGCTGTTTCGCAACCGCGCCGAGCTGAAGAAAGCCTACGCCGCGCTGCAGGATGAGATCTACCGTCTCAAAGATCGCATCAAACAGCAGGAAGGCGCGACCGTGCGCACCCAGGAGATGCTGGGGGTGCTCGAAACCAGGCTCGGGCTTGCGGAGAGCGGCTATCCGGCACTCGTGTTCTATCAGCTGCGGCGGCTGTGGCAACTGGGGCGGGAACTCATCGAGCAGTTCGTCGCGGAGCTCGCCCGGCAGCTCGAAGAGCGCGAGCGGCGCGCGCATCTCGCCGAGCACAATCGCCGCCAGTTCGCGCGCCGCCAGGAGGTCGAGGCGCGCCTGAATGCCGCGCAGAGCGCGGTCGCGGCGGCCCGCGAGCGCTTGGCGCAGCTGGATGCGGCATACGCGCGTCTCACTAAATTCTGGCACTACTTCAAGCGGCGTGCGCTCGCGCGGCAGCGCGATGCGGCGCGCGCGACCGTGGCGGTGGCGGATCTCGCCATGGACGCGGCGCGCGAGGTGGCGACCGCGGTCGAGCAGGAAGCGCAGCCGGAATTTCCCGGACTATCGGTCGAGGCACGGCGCACCGTCAACCTGACCGCGATCGCCTATGCCGAAGTGCTGTGCGTGCGTCTGCGCACGACGCCGCTCGTGGCGCGCGCGCGCGAGGCCACCGCGCACCGCGAGATCACCGACGACTACGGCGCGCGCGCCGATTGCGAAGCGCTGATGGCGCAAATCGAACGCGCCAGCGCGCTCATGCAGGCGCGCACCAACGTCGCGCAGGAGGTCAAAGAGCGCGGCGAGCGGCTGCGCAAGCGCGCGCGCTTCAGGAATGCGAACGAAACGGTGCCGACCAGCGAGTCGCTCGCAGTGGCAGAAGCGGATGCGCCGGCCGCAGCGGCCGCGGCGGCCGCGGCGGCCGCGGCGCCGCTGCCCAATGTCCTCGCCGAGGACACCTGGGATCTGTTCAGAGTGCTCTTGCGCTAGCCGCGGCGCGCGGTCTCACGGCCGGGCGGCGGCGGCGGCGCCGGAACAGTGCGCACACCCGTCACCATGTCAGCCATGATCTCCGCGGCCTGCGCCAGCACGACGTCGGGCGCGTCGGACTTCTCGAGCTCCGCGACACTCTTCAACGGCGGCTGGCCCTTCGCCGCGCGCCTTTCGTTCTCGCGCGCCAGGCGATCATGGTCCTCGCGCGTGCGCTCCTCGCGGCGTGCATTCAGATTGAGTGACACCGTATGCTGCTCGCGAATGTTGTCGATGGCGGCGATGTCGGCCACGAGCCAGCGGTAGTCCGGGTCGTGCTGCGCACGCGTGTCCTCGTCGCTGACGAGCGCGGGGATGGGCGTGCTCGCTTGCCCCTCGGTGTGGAACGGCACGCCGGCGATGCGATCCCAGGGCAGCGCCGAATCAAGCGCGCTCTCGCCCACTTCCTTCATGTCGATGGGTGAGGGCAGCTCGACGTCGGGCTCGACGCCGCGGTGCTGCGTGCTCTCGCCCGTGATGCGATAGAACTTGCCGATGGTGACGGTGAGCTGGCCGTTCACGGGGCGCGACGACCAGCGATCGAGCGGCACGAGATTCTGCACCGTGCCCTTGCCGAAGGTGCGCTGGCCGAGAATGATGCCGCGGTGATAGTCCTGGATTGCCGCGGCAAAGATCTCCGAAGCTGATGCGCTGAAGCGGTCGACGAGCACGGCGAGAGGCCCGTCGTAGTCGCTCGCGGGCTCCGGGTCATCGAGGACTTCGAGGCGGCCGGTGGTATCGCGCAGCTGCACGACCGGGCCGTGTTTGATGAAGAGGCCCGTGAGCGCGGTCGCCTCCGGCAGATAGCCGCCGCCGTTGTTGCGCAGATCGAGAACCAAGCCGTCGACGTGCTCGGCCTTGAGCTCGCCCAGCAGGCGGCGCACGTCGCGCGTCGTGCTGCGGTAGGCCTCATCGCCGGCGCTTTGCGCGGCGATGTCCTGATAGAAGCCCGGCACGGTGACGACGCCTACTTTGAGGGCGCGGCCGTCGCGATTGATGGTGCGCACTTCCTTGTGCGCCGCCTGGGCTTCGAGCGTGACCTTATTGCGCACGAATTCGAGGCTCTTCTCCGCGGATCCGGGCGGCGCGCCCGCGGGCAGCACCTGCAGGCGCACCGTCGTGCCCGCCTTGCCGCGGATCAGCTGCACCACATCATCGAGTCGCCAGCCGATGACGTCGACCACCGCGCCGTCGTGGCTCTGGCTGACGCCGGTGATGCGATCGTTGGTCGCCAGAGTGCCCGCCACCGCCGCCGGTCCTCCCTGGATCAGATTCATGATCGTCACGTAGTCATCGACGAGCTGCAGGGATGCACCGATGCCCTCGTAGTTGAGGCTCATCTGGATGCGGTATTCCTCGGAATTGTTGGGCGAGAAGTAGCTCGAGTGCGGATCAAACGTGCGCGCGTAGGCGTTCATCAGGTTCTCAAACACGTCCTCAGACTTGATCTGATCGACGCGCTTCAGGACGCGCTCGTAGCGCTTGCGCAGGATCTCGGCGGTCTCGGGCCAGCTCTTGTCGGTCAGCATCAGCGACAAGGCGTCGTTCTTCACGCGCTTGCGCCACAGCTCGTTCATGTCCGCTTCGCTCGCCTGCCAGGGCGTGTGCAGGCGATCGAACTGAAATGACTCGTTCACGGTCCAGTCGGGCTCGCTCTTCAGGAGGCTGAGCGCATAGCGGATGCGCTGGCGATTTCTCTCCTGGAAGCGCGCGAAGATGAGGTAGGCGGGATCGATCTCGCCGGTGTGGATCATGTCGTCGAAACGCATGCGCCAGGGCTCGAACTCGGCGACGTCGCTCGCGAGGAAGTAGCTCCTCTGGCCGTCGAGAAAGTCGAGGTAGCGATCGTAGACCTGACTTGAGAAGTGTCCGTCGATGGTCGCGTGACGGTAGTGATACTGCTCGAGAATCGCTCCGACCTTACGGGCAACGGCGCGCTGATTGTCGGTGGGTGCGACGGACCCCGGGGGCAGGAGCGTGCTCGCCGCCGGAGCGGGCGTCGCGCTCACCACGGCGAGCGCCGTCGCGGTCAAGACGATCGCGGCAATCCAGGGAGAAAAGCGCCGCAGGGGTTTTCGCATCACGTATGTCACCCGCCAATTTTCAGTACACTGCTGTTCTTGCAAGGCTAGAGCGGCCGCTGCGCACCATCAAGTGCGCGTGCGGCGCCACGGCCGAATCATCTTGCACCCAAGTCTCATGCGCCCACTCGCAGTACTGCTCGGAATCGTGATGGGCTCGGCAGTCTCGCTCGCCGTCGGCCTCATCCTGACCTGGGTCGTTTTCCTCTTCCTGTCCGACAGCGCCGCGCGCTTCGCGCCCGAGCGCGTGCCGCTCGCGCGCGGCATCGCTGTCTTCACATTAATCTCTGCGGCCTCCGCCGCGAGCTTCTACGGGGAGCTGCGCGAGCGGCGCTGGCGCTTTGCCAGTCACCTCGCACTGATCGCGCTCCTCGGGCTTGCCGTGTGGCTGTACTGGCCGTGAGTATAGAGGCTTCCGGTTAGAGCCGCGCAGCGCAGCGCCGGTTCCCCGCGCCCGGGCCCCCGGGGCGTGCGCCGGGCGGCTCAGCGGCGCGCCCGCGCGGTCGAATACAGTAAACGCGCCAGCAGAATGAGCGCGTAGGGCCCCAGAGCCACCGCCCAGTAGATCGGCGAACCGTGAGCGAGGCCTGTCATAAAATCCGCCAGGAGCCTGCCCGGGCCGCCGGGGTTGTACGGTCCGAGCGCCGAGTGCCCTGCCGTCCAGATGAGGAGCGGCGCGATCAGGAAGCCGGCCAGACAGGCGATACCGAAAATCACCAGCTCGCGGCGCAGGTGCGCGCGGCCGTCGGGCTCGTCGGGGTCGGGCAGGTCGGAGTCGGGCGCGGCGGATTCCAATGAAAGAGCTCCTTGCGTGCGGCCGGGCATAATAGCGCCGCCATGGAGAAAATCAGAGCTGCGGTGATCGGCGTCGGCTATCTCGGGCGCTTCCACGCCCAGAAGTACGCGCAGGCCGAATCATGCGAGCTCGTGGCGGTGGTGGACGCCGACCCGGCGGCGCGCGCCGCGGCGCAGCGTGAATTCCCCTGCGCGGTGCTCGCGGATCACCGGGAGCTCCTCGGGCGCGTCGATGTCGTGAGCGTCGTGACGCCGACGCCCACGCACTGCGCCATTGCGCGCGATTTTCTTGCCGCGCGGACCCACGTGCTGGTCGAAAAGCCGATCACCGAGACGCCCGCCGAGGCACGGCAGCTGATTGAGCTGGCGCGCACGCACGCGCGGGTGCTGCAAGTGGGACACCTGGAGCGCTTCAATGCCGCGATCCGTGCGGCGGAGCCTTATTTGAAGGCGCCGCGCTTCATCGAATGCCATCGTCTCGCGCCCTACCGGGAACGCGGCACGGACGTGAACGTGGTCCTCGATCTCATGATCCACGACATCGACATCGTACAGACCATCGTCGGAGTGCCGGTCGCCGCCATCGATGCGATCGGCGCGCCGGTATTCTCCGACGAGATTGACATCGCCAATGCGCGCATCCGCTTCGAGAACGGCTGCGTCGCCAATGCGACCGCGAGCCGCGTCAGTCTGAAGACCGAGCGCAAGCTGCGGGTGTTCGAGGATGAGACGTATCTGTCGATCGATCTGCAGCAGAAGATCCTGACCGTCATCCGCAAGCGTCCCGGGCCGCCCGCGCCCGGGCAACTGCCGGTCATCATCGACGAGCGCAGCTTCGACCCGGGGGATGCCCTGAGGGAGGAGATCGACTCCTTCCTTGTGTGCGTGCGCACCGGAGCGCAGCCCGTCGTCAGCGGGGCGGCGGGCCTGCGGGCGCTCGAGACCGCGATGCGTATCAGCGAGCAAATGGGACTCACGTACCGCGGGCCGCAGGCCCACGCGTCCACTGCTTGATATTTACGGCTCGTCGCTCCAGATACACGCCATGGACACGCAACTGGCAACCCCGAGCGCCCTACGGCCACCGCTCGAATTCGACTTAATCGCGGACTTCGCCTGCCCCTGGTCCTACCTCGGCAAGCGCAAGCTCGAACGGGCTCTCGACAGCCTGTACGGCCTGCCCACGCCGGCGCTGCGCTGGCACGGACTGCGGATCAAGGCCGAGGTGCCGCCCGCATCCGCCGCCTGGCGGGATCACCTGGCGACGCGCCTGCCCGCTGGCGTAAGCGTTGACTTGGCGCATGAGACCCTGGCGCAGGCCGGGCGTGAGCTCGGCATCCGCTTTGACTTTGCGCGCCTGGTCCGCGTGCCCGATACCCGCGAGGCACACCGCCTGGTGAAGCTCGCCGAGACCGAGGGCGCCCACGGGGCCCTCGTCGATGCGCTCTTCAGCGCGTTTTTTGAAAGCGGCCAGGACATCGGCGACCACGCGGTGCTCACCGAGGTCGCTCGTGCGCGCGGTCTCACCGCCGCAACCCTCACGGCGTTCGATGACCCGCACGCCGGCGCCGAGCAGGTCGACGCGGAGGAGAAGCGCCTCCAGGGCCTGGGCGTCATGGCCACACCGAATCTCTTGATCAACGGGCGTATTCTCGTTCCCGGCCCGGCGGAAGTGGCCACTTACGTGCAGGCGCTCGATCAGGCACTCTTCCCGGGGCTTGCCGCATCGGAGGACAAGCGCCTACTGCACTGACGTCGCCCCGGGGGTGCCCTTGGAGCCTGAGCATTTTCGCGCAGAGCCGCGACCGGTCAAGGTCGCCGCTCTGCAGTTCTCCTGCGACTGGAACGTCGACAGCAACATCGCCAAGGCCGAGAAGGCCGTGCGCACGGCCGCGCGCGCCGGTGCGCAGATCATCCTGCTGCCGGAGCTCTTTGAGACGCCGTACTTCTGCATCGAGCAGGACGTGCGTCATCTGGAGCTTGCGCGCTCCGTCGATGCCAGCCGCGCGGTTCAGCACTTTCGCGCGCTGGCGCGCGAATTGAAGGTCGTGCTGCCGGTGAGTTTCTTCGAGGCCGCCGGGCGTGCGTTCTTCAATTCGGTCGCGATCGTGGATGCGGACGGCACGGTGCTCGGCGTCTATCGCAAGGCGCATATCCCGAACGGCCCCGGCTATCAGGAGAAGAACTACTTCAGCCCCGGCGACACGGGCTTCAAAGTTTGGAGCACGCGCTTCGCGCGCATCGGCGTCGGGATCTGCTGGGACCAGTGGTTTCCGGAATCCGCGCGCGTGATGGCCCTGCTAGGCGCGGAGCTCTTGTTCTTTCCGACCGCCATCGGCAGCGAGCCGCCGCCCGCGCTGCCGCTGAATTCGCGCGCGCACTGGCAGCGGGCGCAGCAGGGGCAGGCCGCGGCCAATCTCGTGCCGCTGATTGCCGCGAATCGCTATGGCCTGGAGCGCTCGCTGCAGAATCCCGCGGGTCTCTACATTCGCTTCTACGGCTCCTCGTTCATCGCCGATGCCACGGGCGGCCTGGTCGCCGAGGCGCCTGAGGAGGGCGACGCCGTGCTGACCGCGACCTTTGATCTCACCGCACTTGCGCAGCTGCGCAATAACTGGTTTGTGTTCCGCGATCGCCGGCCCGAGCTCTACGGAACCTTGTTGTCGCTTGATGGGCAACGAGCCGCCAAGTGAAAATTTGGGCGGCCGCTTCGCGTGCGAATGGCACAGAACCGATTCTCAAACGCTTCCCGATTGGCGCGCTGCCGCGCAAGCCAACAGAACGGCGCGCGGATGGGTCAGCCGGGACAACTCACGGGTTTAACAAGTAATGCATCCGCGAGTCCCGGCCCTCGCGGGCCGGGAAACGACAGATGGTGGAGGCGGGGGGACAGTATCTCCGCAGCTTTCGCCGCGGCCTGGACTATGCCTTCATCCTCGCCAGCCCTCTGACGAGCATGCGGAGCGTATTATCCGGCGGAAACGCTCTTCCCGAACCGGATCCTAGTACTCGCCCCGAACCGCGGGCATCCTCGGCGAGCCTATGAGTCTCTACAGGGCAGGCCTGAAGTTGGCCCTCTTCCTACCCCTCGGCGTTGCCATGCCGCCGTCAAATGATGGCGCCGTCAGGTTTCACCGATGTGAGCTCCGTTTTCATCCGGCCCTCACGGGCCGACGCGACCCTTGATCGAACCCCCGTCCGCAAGCCCTACGCTTCAGCATCTACGTACGTAGCTGTCTCTTTGATTCTCACGCAGCGCTACCCGAGCAGCAGGGAAGACGCAACGCCAGCAGACGGTGACTCTTAAAAAACCGGCCCGTCGCACACCGGCTTTCGATCCTATAAGCGCGACCCCTGATTCGTTCGTATAGGCCCGAGGCGGTCAGAGGTTAGCTGCGTTTAGGCAGCTAAGGCGTAGTTACTGTCGTTGGCAACTATAAGTTTGCAGAAGGGTTTAACGAGGACCACTGCACCTCGGAAACGCCACTGAAGTTTCGCGACCCACGTCGAATCCGGTCGCCCCCAAAGGTCACGACCAGCATAGCCCAGACCGCGCGCGCTGCGCCATGTTTCGGTACGCGGGCGGCCCTGCACGCCTTAGGTTAAGGAGCCGCTCGCTGCGACGCATTTCTTGGCGGCAAGTTGACCTAACGCCCGCGCAGGATGCGGGCCTTGTCGCGCTGCCAGTCGCGCTCCTTTTCGACCGCGCGCTTGTCGTGCTGTTTCTTGCCCTTGGCAAGGCCGAGCGCAAGCTTGGCCCGCCCGGCCTTCCAGTACAGTTCGAGCGGCACCAGTGTGTAGCCGCGCCGCTCGACCGAGCCGATGAGCGACTGCAGCTCGCTCCTTTTCAGGAGGAGCTTGCGGGTGCGCACCGGGTCGGCCGTCACGTGCGTTGAAGTCGAGCCCAGCGGTGAGAGGTGCGCACCGATGAGGAACGCCTCGCCCGCGCGCAGGTACACGTAGGCTTCGGCCAGCTGCGCGCGCCCCGCGCGCATGGCTTTGACCTCCCAGCCCTGCAGCGCGAGCCCCGCCTCGTAGCGCTCTTCGATGAAGTAATCGAAACGCGCTTTGCGGTTCTCGGCGATGAGTCGGGGTGCGGGGGCGGCCTGGTTCATGAATGGCGCGTCGATGGCGTGCGCGATTGTACCTTTTGCGCGCAGTTGTGAGGCTGCGGGCACTTCGCGAGAATCGGGCGATGCGGGACTTCAAGCGTTCGGCGCTGATCGCGCGGCCAGCGGCGCGGCTCTTCGCGCTCATCAGCGACATCGAGCGCTATCCGGAGTTTGTACCGGGGTGCACCTTCGCCCGCATCGAAGCGCGCTCCGCGCAGGAGGTCATCGCCACCTTGGGCGTGCGCCGCGGCGCGCTGCGCGCGCAGTTCACCACCCGCAATGAGCTCGAGCCCGATCGGCGCGTGACGATGAACCTGGTGCGCGGGCCGTTTCGGGTGCTCGCGGGCGAGTGGCTGCTGACGCCACTCGCCGATGCGGGCTGTCAGGTGAGCCTCAGCATGCGTTTCGCCTTCGCGAATCCGGTGTCGGCCGTCATCCTCGAACCGCTCTTCGCGCAGACGGTGGGCGCCCTGGTGGATGCGTTCGTCGCGCGGGCGCGCAGCACGGATCCATGAACCGAACCGTAAAGCGCTGCCGCGTCGCCTTCGCAACGAGCGAGCAGCAGCACGTATGGAGCGTGGAGATTGCCGTGGGCGCGAGCATCCAGGATGCGCTCGCGGCGGCGCGCCTGCAGGCGCCGTCGGTGGATGTGCCGTGGGAGAGCGCGCCGGTCGGAATCTTCGGTGAGCTGCGCGCGCGCACGGACGTCCCGGCGGAGGGCGATCGGATCGAGCTCTACCGCGCTTTGCCGCGCGATCCGCGCGAGGCACGGCGCGCGCGCGTCAGACAGTCGCGCCGGGCGGCGCGCCGCTCGTAAGACGCCTAGGCGCGCGGCGGCGGTTCGGATTTCGGGGCGACGTCCGCGCCTTCTTTCTCGACGCGCGCCACCTTGTCGGCTGCGAAATACACCGTCAGCCGGTGGCGCACGGGCGCATGGATGCGCCCCTTCTTCAGGTAGTAGAGGTAATCCCAGCGATCGGTGTCAAAGGTATTCGGTACCATCGGCGTGCCGAGGAGGTAGCGCACCTGGGCACGCGTCATGCCGATCTCGAGCTTGTCCACCAGTCGCGGCTCGAGGAAATTGCCCTGCTGAATCGTCATGCGGTAGACGCAGCCGCTCTGCATCAGGCACAGCAGGAGGAGCGCGCTTGCGAAATTTCGCGGGCGCAGGGGCATTCGGCAGGCTTGCGATAGGCGCATGAGAGTCCAATGGAGGATAATGCGCCTCTTATCATACACGGCGGGCCGGACCCCCTTCGCTGCGGGGCGCGCCGGTGGAGAGTTGCGAATGGAAGGCAAGGATCTTCGCAAGGCGGGCCTCAAGGTGACGCTGCCGCGCCTGAAGATTCTAGAGATACTGGAGCGCAGCAGCACCCGTCACCTCTCGGCGGAGGATATTTACCGCAGCCTCCTCGAATCAAACGAGGACATCGGGCTTGCGACCGTCTATCGGGTGCTCACCCAGTTCGAGGCCGCGAGCCTGGTGACGCGGCATCATTTCGAGGACGGCATGGCGGTCTTCGAGCTGAACGAGGGCACGCACCACGATCACATCGTGTGCCTGGATTGCGGGCGCGTGGAGGAGTTCACCGAAGAGGGCATCGAGGCGCGGCAGACGGCGGTCGCGCGGCGCCTGGGCTTCGAGATCCGTGAGCATTCGCTCATTCTCTATGGACACTGCCGGCGCACGCCCTGTCCGTACCGTAAAAAACCGACCTGAAGCTAGCTGCGCCGTTTCGCCGTGGCACCGGTGCCGGTCGCGGGCGCTGCCGGTGCTGCGGCGCGCAGCATCTCGCCGGCGTGTTCGCGCGCCTTGGCCGTCACTTCCACGCCCCCCAGCATGCGCGCGAGCTCATCGACGCGCTCGGCCGGTGAGAGCAGTGCGAGACTCGTACGGGTGGTGCGGCCGTCGCTCAGCTTGGTCACGCGCAGATGCTGATGGCCCTGGGAGGCCACCTGCGGCAGATGGGTGACGCAGATCACCTGGCCGCGCTCGCCGAGCGCGCGCAGCTCCCGGCCGACGATCTCGGCCACGGCGCCGCCGATACCGGCGTCGACCTCATCGAAAATCATGCAGCGCGCATCGCGCGCGGCGCACGATACCTGCACGGCCAACGACAGCCGTGAGAGCTCCCCGCCCGAGGCCACCTTGGCGAGCGGCCGCAACGGCTGCCCCGGATTGGCGGTGACGCGAAACTCAATCTGGTCGATGCCGTGCATGGCCGGCTCGGCGTCGGTCAGCGGCGTGATCTCAATCTGAAAGCGGCCGCCCGTCATGCCGAGCGCCTGCATGCGCAGCGTGATGTCCTTGGCGAGCTGCCGCGCGGCGGTCGCGCGCCGCGCGGAGAGCTGCTGCGCGAGCGTGCGGTAACTTTCGAGCGCCGCAGCCTGATCCTTTTTCAGACTCGCAAGATCGGTGTCGGCGCGTTCGAGCGCGAGGAGTTCCTCGGCGAGCTGGCGTCCCCGCTCGGGCAGCTCGCGCGGCGTCATCCGATGCTTGCGCGCGAGCTCCTCGATCGCGGCGAGGCGCCCTTCCACCTGATCCTGCCGCCCCGTGTCCACATCGAGGCTGTCCAGATAACGCTGCAGGTCGCGGGCGGCCTCGCGAATCTGGATGCCCGCCTCTTCCACCAGGGTCGCGGTGGCGGCGAGCTGGGCATCGAGCGACGCCAGGCTCTTCAGCGTCTGCAGTGCGCGGCTCACGCCGGCATGGGCGCTGCCGGCGTCCTCTTCGAAGAGCTGCAGGAGCGCGGCCTGCGCGCCCTGCGCGAGGCGGCCGTGGTTGGCGAGGCGCGCCCGCTCCTGCGTCAGCTCCTCGAACTCGTTCGGCCCCAGCTGCAAGGCACTGAGCTCGCCCGCATGATGCCGCAGGAGCTCGAGGCGCGAGTCGCGCATCTGCGCCCGGCCCTCCAGTGCGAGGGTGCGATTCATGATCTCGATCCACACGCGTTGCGCGATCCCGACCTGGGCGGTCAGCGACTCGAGCCGGCCGAAGCCATCGAGGAGCTCGCGCTGCGCGCTCGCGCGCACCAGCGACTGGAATTCATGCTGACCGTGAATGTCGATGAGTATGTGGCCGACCTCGCGCAGCAGCTGCACCGGCGCGGCCTGGCCGTTCAAGTAGGCCCGCGAGCGGCCGTCGCTGGCGACGACGCGGCGAATGGCGAGCTCCGCCTCGCAGCTGATCGATTGTTCTTCGAGCCAGCGTTTGAGCTCGCGCGGCGCCTGCACCACATCGAAGGTGGCCGAGACATCCGCCCGCTCCGCGCCGTGACGCACGACCTCGGCGCCGGCGCGGCCGCCGGCGAGGAGCTGCAGCGCATCGACCACGATGGATTTGCCGGCGCCCGTCTCACCGGTGAGCACCGTGAGGCCCGGTCGCCATTCGATTTCGACGTGGTCGATGATGGCGAAGTCGCGGATCTGCAGCGAGGTCAGCATAGGCCTAGCGCGAGTGATCGTGGCTGCCGTGGCCCCAATGCAGCTTGGAGCGCAGCAGACGATAGTAGTCGTGGCCGACGGGATGCAGCAGCGTGACGTGCTCGCTCGCCTGTTTGACGCTCAGGCGGTCACCGGGAGTGATCTCGCCGAGCACCACGCCGTCGCACACCACTTGTGCGCGCGTGTCGTGCCGGTCGAGGAGCTGAATCCCGATGGTGACGTGCGCGGAGACGACGATGGGACGGTTCGAGAGCGTATGCGGGCAGATCGGCGCCACGACGAAGACGTCGAGATGCGGCTCGACGATCGGACCGCCGCAGGAGAGGGCGTAGCCGGTCGAGCCTGTGGCGCTGGCGATGACGACGCCGTCGCCCGCGTGCGTGTTGACAAAGCGTCCGTCGATGTGCGACTCGACATCCACCATGCGCCCCGTCGCGAGCCTCTGCAGCACGACATCGTTCAGGGCCAGCGCCTCGGCGATGACGCCGCCCGCTCTCTCGAGCCGCGCGGCCAGGAGCGGGCGCTGATCCTGCATGAGCCGGCCCTGCAGCGCCGCGTCCACTTCTGCGACGAGCTGCGCCGGCATGACGTCGGTCAAAAAGCCCAGGCGCCCGCGGTTGATACCGAGGAGCGGCACGTCGTGGCGCGCGACGAGGCCTGCGGCATAGAGGAGCGTGCCGTCGCCGCCAATGGCGATGACGAGGTCGGCGCGCGCCACGAGCTCATGGCTCGGCACGCGCACGATGCCGGGCATGGCCGCCGGCAGCGGGGTCTCCGGGCCCACCAGCACCGTGATCTGGCGCGCCGCCAGGTGCGGCACGAGCACGCTCAGGGGCTCGGCGACCTGGGGGTCCGTAAAGCGGCCGATGAGCGCGCACGCGCGAACGGGAAATGCCATCCGGGATCCTGTGTTGGCCGCGCAAGCTCACGCGGGCGCGTCTTTGTAACACGCCCGCCGAGGGCGGCCAATCGACGAATCGACATCGCCGCAAGGCCTTGCTTGACGCTCGCCACGCGCCTCGTTAGCTTCTATCGCACATGGTGAACGATGCCCGGGACGATGCGCTGAGTGACCGCGCCCAACAGCTGCTGCGGGCGCTCATTGAGAACTACATCCGCGACGGCCAGCCGGTCGGCTCGCGGGTGTTGTCGCGGGACTCGGGCCTGCAGTTAAGTTCGGCGACCGTCCGCAATGTCATGGCGGATCTGGAGGAGTGGGGCTTCGTCACTTCTCCGCACACCTCCGCCGGCAGGATCCCGACCGACAAGGGCTATCGCTTTTTTGTTGACACGCTGCTGCAGGTGCAGCCGCTCGACGGCGCAGCGCTCATCGAGATCCGCCGGCAGCTTGATGGCTCGCACGACAGCAACAAGGCGCTGGTCGCGGCCGCCTCGCAGCTGCTGTCGAGCGTCACGCATCTGGCAGGGGTGGTGACGCTGCCGCGCTCGCCGGTCGCGACCACCACGCAGATCGAGTTCGTCGCGCTCTCCGAGAACCGCGTGCTCGTGGTGCTGGTGTTCGATGACCGGGAAGTGCAGAACCGCATCATCCAGCTCGAGCGCCACTACAGCGCCGAGGAGCTCAAGCGCGCCTCGAACTATCTCAACGCCCAGCTGCGCGGGCGGAGTCTCGCGGAGCTGCGGGGCGAGCTTCTGCGGCAGCTGCGCGAGACGCACGAGGGCATGAATCAGATCATGCTCGATGCGATCGCGGTCGCGCAGCGCATCTTCGCCGACGGCGAGAGGGAGCGCCTGGAATATGTCATCGCGGGCGAGACCAACCTCATGGGGGTCGCCGAGCTTTCGAGCGTCGAGAAGCTGCGGCGCCTCTTCGAGGCCTTCAACGAGCAGCGCGATGTGCTGCATCTTCTCGATCACAGCCTGGGCGCCGCGGGCGTGCAGATCTTCATCGGCCACGAGTCGGGCTATCAGATCCTGGACGACTGCAGTGTGGTCACTGCCCCGTACGCCAGCGGCGATTCCGTGGTCGGGGTGCTGGGCGTCATCGGCCCCACGCGCATGGCGTACGAGCGCGTCATTCCCATCGTCGAGATGACCGCCAAGCTCCTGGGGGCAGCCTTGAATTCGCGGCGTTGAGCCCAAAATCGGGCCTGGATACGGGTGTATGATCTCGCAGGCCTTTATTTGTCGTTGAGATTAGACCTGTAGCATATTGTAATTTCAGGAGTTATTGATGCGCGCGCCAGATGCCGAGCCGACGGCCGTACTGCCCGAAACCGCCAAGGAACTGGTGGAGCTCGAGCGCGTGCAGCAGGAACTGGCGCAATCCGAGGAGCGTGCGAAGAGCCATTGGGATCAGTATCTGCGGGCCGTCGCCGAGCTCGACAATGTGCGCAAGCGCGCGCAGCGCGACATCGAGGCTGCGAATCGCTATGGCCTGGAGAAATTCGTGCTCGAGCTCTTGCCGGTGAAGGACAGTTTGCAGCTGGCGGTGGAGAACGCCGGGCGTGCCGACAGCGCCAGTCTCGCCGCGGGCCAGGAGGCGACGCTGCAGCTCCTCGACAAGGCGCTGCAGGCGCAGGAGGTGAAGACGCTCGACCCCCTGGGCGAGCCCTTTGATCCTTCGCGCCACGAGGCCATGATGGCGCAGCCCTCCGCGAGCGCGGAACCCAATTCGATCCTGAAGGTCGTGCAGCCCGGCTATGAGCTGAACGGCCGGCTCTTGCGGCCGGCGCGCGTCATCATCGCCAAGGCCCCCTAGGAAGGCAACGTCGCAACGGAATAACTTGAATTGCAGCCCCGCGCACCCCAAAAAAGTGCTCACGAGCTGCGGCTAGCGAAACATTTCGGAGTCATCTTATGGCAAAGACAATCGGTATTGACCTGGGCACCACGAATTCGTGTGTGGCCATCATGGAAGGCGGCAAGCCGCGCGTGATCGAAAACAGCGAAGGCGATCGCACCACGCCCTCCATCGTCGCCTTTACCAAGGACGATGAAGTGCTGGTCGGGCAGTCGGCCAAGCGCCAGGCGGTCACCAATCCGCACAACACCCTGTTCGCCGTCAAGCGCCTGATCGGGCGGCGGTTCGACGACGAGGTGGTGCAGCGCGACATCAAGATGGTGCCGTACAAGATCGTACGTGCCGAGAATGGCGATGCCTGGGTTGAGGCGCAGGGCAAGAAAATGGCACCGCCGGAGATCTCGGCGCGCGTCCTCATGAAGATGAAGAAGACGGCCGAGGACTATCTCGGCGAGACGGTCACCGAGGCCGTCATCACCGTCCCGGCCTATTTCAACGACTCGCAGCGCCAGGCGACCAAGGACGCCGGCCGCATCGCCGGACTCGAGGTGAAGCGCATCATCAACGAGCCGACGGCGGCGGCGCTCGCCTACGGGCTCGACAAGCAGGGCGGCGATCGCAAGATCGCGGTGTATGACCTCGGCGGCGGCACTTTCGACGTGTCCCTCATTGAGATCGCGGCCGTCGACGGCGAACGTCAATTCGAGGTGCTCTCCACCAACGGCGATACCTTCCTCGGCGGCGAGGACTTCGATCTGCGCATCATCAATTTCCTCGCCGATCAGTTCCAGAAGGAATCCGGCGTCGACGTGCGCCAGGATCCGCTCGCCATGCAGCGTCTGAAAGAAGCCGGCGAGAAGGCGAAGATCGAGCTCTCCTCGAGCCAGCAGACCGACGTCAACCTGCCGTACATCACCGCCGATGCCGCCGGCCCCAAGCATCTGAACATCAAGCTGACGCGGGCGAAGCTCGAGTCGCTCGTTGAGGATCTGGTGCAGAAGACCATCGGCCCGTGTCGCACGGCGATGAAGGACGCGGGCGTCTCGATCGAGCAGATCGCGGAGGTGATTCTGGTCGGCGGTCAGACCCGCATGCCGCTCGTGCAGAAATACGTCAAGGACTTCTTTGGCAAGGAGCCGCGGCGCGACGTGAATCCGGATGAGGCGGTCGCGGTGGGCGCGGCCATTCAAGGCGGCGTGCTCGCCGGCGAAGTGAAGGACGTGCTGCTCCTGGATGTCACGCCGCTTTCCCTCGGCATCGAGACCCTGGGCGGCGTCATGACGAAGCTCATTGAGAAGAACACGACGATCCCGACCAAGGCGTCGCAGACCTTCTCCACCGCGGACGACAATCAGACGGCGGTGACCATTCACGTGCTGCAGGGCGAGCGCGATCGCTCGAGCGACAACAAGTCGCTCGGCAAGTTTGACCTCACCGATATCCCGCCGGCGCCGCGCGGCATGCCGCAGGTGGAAGTCGCCTTCGACATCGACGCCAACGGCATCTTGAATGTCTCGGCGAAGGACAAGGCGACCGGCAAGGAGCAGAAGATCATCATCAAGGCCTCGAGCGGGCTCAATGAAGAGGAGATCAAGCGCATGGTGCGCGACGCCGAGGCGCACGCCGAGGAAGACAAGCGCTTCCGCGAGCTCGTCGATACGCGCAACAAGGCCGACGCCCTCATTCACTCGGTGGGCAAGACCCTGCAGGATCTGGGCGAGAAGGTCGACGGCGGCGAGCGCGCCAAGATCGAGTCCGCCATTTCGGATCTGCGTTCGGCCCTGAAGGGCGAGGACAAGGCCGTGATCGAGAAGAAGACGGAGGCGCTGGCGCAGGCCTCGGCCGCCGTTGCGCAGCGGGCCTATGCGGACGCGCAGGGCGGCGCGGCCGGCAGTGCGGGCGGGCCGGCAGGCGGCGGCGGACCGGCACCGGGCGAGAACGCGGGCGCCAAGGGTGCGGCGGGCCGCGAGGATGTGGTCGACGCCGAATTCGAGGAAGTGAAGGACAAGGATCGCAAGGCCTCGTAAAAAATACGCAACGCCGACTGGGTAGGCATGGCAAAGCGCGACTATTACAAGGTACTCGATGTACCGAAGAACGCGAGCGAAGCGGAGATCAAGAAGGCCTATCGTCGCCTGGCGATGAAGTTTCATCCGGATCGCAATCCACATGACGGCGACGCCGAAGAGAAGTTCAAGGAGGCGAAGGAGGCGAGCGAGGTCCTGAGCGATGCGCACAAGCGCGCCGCCTACGATCAGTTCGGCCACGCCGGCCTTGAAGCCGCCTCCCGCGGCGGCGGCCGCGCCGGCGCAACCGACGCCTTTGGCGATATCTTCGGCGATGTCTTCGGCGACATCTTTGGCGCCTCGCGGCGCGGCGGCCGCTCGCAGGTCTATCGTGGCGCGGATCTGCGCTACGAGCTCGAGCTCGATCTGAATCAGGCGGTGTTCGGCAAGAGCGTCGAGCTGGAGGTGCCGAAGCTCTCGGAGTGCGAGACCTGCCACGGCACCGGAGCTGCCAAGGGCAGCACCCCGTCGACCTGCGACGCCTGCGGCGGCGCGGGCCAGGTGCGCATGTCGCAGGGCTTCTTTCAGCTGCAGCAGACCTGTCCGCGCTGCCGCGGCAGCGGCACCATCGTGCGCAATCCCTGCGACACCTGTCTCGGCCAGGGCCGCGTGCGGCGCGCCCGCAAGCTGTCGGTGAAAGTACCCCCGGGCGTCGACACCGGCGATCGCATCCGTCTGGCGGGCGAGGGCGAGGCCGGCAGGAATGGCGGGCCGGCGGGCGACCTGTATGTTGAAGTGCAGGTGCGCGAGCACGCCATATTCGAGCGCGACGGCGAGCATTTGAGCTGCGAGGTGCCGGTGAGCTTCGCGACCGCCGCACTCGGCGGCACGATCGTGGTGCCGACACTCGAGGGCGAGGTGACCATCAAGGTGCCCGCGGAAACGCAGTCGGGACGCGTCTTTCGTCTGAAGGACAAGGGCGTGAAGCCCGTGCGCGGCGGGCCGCGGGGGGATCTGTTCTGCCGCGTGGTGATCGAGACGCCGGTGAAGCTCGGCGCCGAGCAGCGCGAGCTCATCCGGCAGCTGGAAGAGTCGCTGCGCGGCGATTCGCACCGCCACGCACCGCGTGCACATGGGTTCTTCGAGGGCGTCAAGCGCTTCTTCTCGGGCGACTCGCGCCCATGATTCGCGCGGTGCTCGTGGGTGCGACTGGCCGCATGGGCCAGGCGATCATCCGCGTCGCCTGCGACGCGAGCGATATTCTCATCAGCGGCGCCGTGGCCCAGGAAGGCAGTGCGCATCTGGGGCGTGATGCCGGCGAGCTCGCGGGCGTGCGCGGCCTCGATGTGGCCGTGACGAGTGATCTCGCCGCGGCCCTGGTGCAGGCGGACGTCGTCATCGATTTCTCCCATCCCCGGGCGACGGAGGCGAACCTCGCCGCCTGCCGCAAGGCGCACAAGCCGCTCGTGCTCGGCACCACCGGCCAGGGCCCGGCGCTGTCGCACCTTCTGGAGCGCGCCGCACGCGAGATCGCACTGCTGGTATCGCCCAACACCAGCCTCGGCGCCACGGTGCTCGTGGAGATCGCGCGCGTCGCGGCGGCGGCGCTGCCGGCGAGCTTCGACGCCGAAATCATTGAGTCGCATCACCGCACCAAGAAGGATGCGCCCTCCGGAACCGCGCTCGCCCTGGGAGCGGCAGTCGCCCAAGGGCGCGGCGCCCAGCTGACCGACATGGCCGTCTGGGACCGCAGGGGCGGAGCCACGCGCCGCACCGGCGAAATTGGCTTCGCGGTGGTGCGCGGCGGCGATCTCGTCGGTGAGCACACCGTGCTCTTTGCCGGCGACGGGGAGGAGCTCACCCTCACGCACCGGGCGACCGATCGCACGATTTTTGCTCGGGGCGCGCTGCGGGCGGCGGCATGGCTTACGGTCCAGCCACCCGGGCGGTACACCATGGGCGATATTTTGCTCGCCAAAACGCGATGTTAGGGCGCTTTCCGCCATGGCAGCACAACATGGAGTCCGCACGCAAAAACCCGTTCCCGCCGTGGACACACGCACCGGGCGCCCGTAAACTTTCGCTGCAATCGGTTGGGTTAGTCCGTGCAAGGCGGGAGGACGTTCGATGAGAACTCCTCCCGCTTTGTCTATCCGGGCCACAATTGCACCCCTCCGCAATATTGGGCGCGGCCCATGACTACAGTTCCCGCGGTGCTGGCGCTGGCGGATGGCACGATCTTCCGCGGCTACTGCATCGGCGCCCGCGGCAACACCACCGGCGAAGTCGTCTTCAACACCGCGCTGACCGGCTATCAGGAAATTCTCACCGACCCCTCGTACGCGCGCCAGATCATCACGCTCACCTATCCGCATATCGGCAACACCGGCGCAACGCCCGAGGATCTGGAGGCGCCACAGATTTTCGCCGCGGGTCTGGTGATTCGCGACCTGCCGGTTGCGGCCAGCAACTGGCGCGCGGTTGAATCGCTCGGCACGTTCCTGCAGCGCGGCCGCGTCGTCGCGATCGCCGGAATCGACACGCGCAAGTTGACGCGCACGGTGCGCGAGAAGGGAGCGCAATCCGCCTGCATCATGACGGGCGAGCAGCTCGATGAGGCCGCGGCGGTCAAGGCGGCCGGCAAGTTTCCGGGTCTGAAGGGCATGGACCTGGCGAAGGCGGTGTCCGTCAGGCGCTCCTACCAGTGGAACGAGGGCAGCGTGCTGCAGGGCGCCGAGCGCGGCGCCATTCGCGCGCATCAGCGCCTGCACGTCGTCGCCTACGACTTCGGCATCAAGCGCAACATCCTGCGGTTGCTCGCCGACCATGGCTGCCGCGTGACGGTGGTGCCGGCGCAGACGAGTGCAGAGGAGGCACTGGAGCTGGCGCCGGACGGCGTGTTTCTCTCCAACGGGCCGGGCGATCCGGAGCCGTGCGACTACGCCGTTCGCGCGGTGCAGGATTTCCTCAAGACCGATCTGCCGGTGTTTGGCATCTGCCTCGGACATCAAATCCTGGGATTGGCGGCCGGCGGGCGCACGCTGAAGATGAAGTTCGGCCATCACGGCGCCAATCACCCGGTGCAGGAGCTCGATTCCGGGCGCGTGTTCATCACGAGCCAGAATCACGGCTTCGCCGTCGACGAGGGCTCGCTGCCGCCGGCGGTGCGCGCCACGCACCGCTCGCTCTTTGACGGCTCCCTGCAGGGGCTCGCCTTCAATGAGCATCCCGCGTTCGGCTTTCAGGGGCACCCGGAGGCGAGCCCCGGCCCGCATGATCTGCGCATGCTCTTCGAGCGCTTCAATCACCTCATGCTGCGACGCCTGCAGAAGCTCCTGGAAGCCCATGCCTAAGCGCACGGACATCAAGAGCATTCTGATCATCGGCGCGGGTCCGATCATCATCGGCCAGGCCTGCGAGTTCGACTACTCCGGCGCGCAGGCCTGCAAGGCGCTGCGCGAAGAGGGTTACCGGGTGGTGCTCGTGAACTCCAATCCCGCGACCATCATGACCGACCCGGAGATGGCCGACGCCGTCTACATCGAACCGGTCAACTGGCGCACCGTCGCCCGCATCATCGAGAAGGAGCGCCCCGATGCGCTGCTGCCCACCATGGGCGGCCAGACCGCGCTCAACACCGCGCTCGACCTGGCGCGCGAGGGCGTGCTCGAGAAATTCGGCGTCGAGCTCATCGCCGCATCGCGCGCCGCCATCGACATGGCCGAGGACCGCGAGCTGTTCCGCGATGCGATGCGTGCCATCGGCCTCGAGGTGCCGCAGTCGCGCCTGGCGCGCACTCTGGAGGAGGGCCTCGCCGCGGTCCTCGAGGTGGGCTACCCGGTCGTCATCCGGCCGTCCTTCACCTTGGGGGGCTCCGGGGGCGGCATCGCCTACAACCGCGAGGAATTTGAAGTCATGGTGGCGCGCGGCCTCGACGCCTCGCCGACCTGCGAAGTGCTGCTCGAGGAGTCGGTGCTCGGCTGGAAAGAGTTCGAGATGGAGGTGGTGCGCGACCGCATGGACAACTGCATCATCGTCTGCTCCATCGAGAATCTGGATCCGATGGGCGTGCACACCGGCGACTCGATCACGGTGGCGCCCGCGCAGACGCTGACCGACAAGGAATATCAGCGCATGCGCGAGGCATCGATCGCCGTGCTGCGCAAGATCGGCGTCGAGACGGGCGGCTCGAACGTGCAGTTTGCGGTCAATCCCGATGATGGCCGGCTCCTCGTCATCGAGATGAACCCGCGCGTGTCACGCTCCTCGGCGCTCGCCTCGAAGGCGACCGGTTTTCCGATCGCCAAGATCGCCGCGAAGCTCGCCGTCGGCTACACGCTCGATGAGTTGAAGAATGACATCACCGGCGGGGCGACGCCGGCGGCCTTCGAGCCGTCAATCGATTACGTCGTGACGAAGATTCCGCGCTTCACCTTTGAGAAATTTCCGGCCGCGAACGACCGCCTGACGACGCAGATGAAATCCGTCGGCGAGGTGATGGCGATCGGGCGCAGTTTTCAGGAATCCCTGCAGAAGGCGCTGCGCGGCCTCGAGACCGGGCTCGACGGGCTCGGCGAGATGCTGCCGCTGCCGCTCTCGGAGGAGAATGCCGCGAAGCTCGAATACGAGCTGCGCTCCCCCGGTGCGGATCGCATCCTCTATAGCGCCGATGCCTTCCGCGCCGGTTGGCCGATTGAGCGTGTCTACGAGCTCAGCCGCATCGATCCGTGGTTCCTGGCGCAGATCGAGGATCTCATCGCCGAGGAAGGCGCGGTGCGCGCCGGCGGTGCGGCGAGCCTCGCGGGCGCGCGGCTGCTGGCTCTGAAGCGCAAGGGCTTCTCCGACAGCCGTCTGGCGCGCCTGACCGGGCAGAGCGAGGCGGCCGTGCGGCAAACGCGCCACGACTTAGGGATCCGCCCCGTCTACAAGCGCGTCGACACCTGTGCGGCGGAATTTTCCACTGCGACGGCTTATATGTACTCCACGTACGAAGAGGAGTGCGAGGCGGCCCCCACGCAGCGCCGCAAGATCATGATCCTGGGCGGCGGGCCGAACCGCATCGGCCAGGGGATCGAGTTCGACTACTGCTGCGTGCACGCGGCGCTCGCGCTGCGCGAGGATGGCTTCGAGACCATCATGGTCAACTGCAATCCGGAGACCGTGTCCACCGACTACGATATCTCCGACCGACTGTATTTCGAGCCGCTCACCCTGGAGGATGTGCTGGAGATTCTGGACAAGGAGAAGCCGGAAGGCGTCATCGTCCAGTTCGGCGGGCAGACCCCGCTCAAGCTGTCACGGCCGCTCGAGGCGGCGGGCGCGCCCATCATCGGCACGTCGCCCGATTCCATCGATGTCGCGGAGGATCGCGAGCGCTTCCAGATCCTGGTGAAGCAGCTCGGGCTGCAGCAGCCGGCCAATGCCAGCGCGCGCGCCGAAGAGCAGGCGGTGCTGTTGGCGCGCGAGGTGGGTTTTCCGCTGGTGGTGCGCCCCTCCTACGTGCTCGGCGGCCGCGCCATGGAGGTGGTCTTCAATGAGGACGACCTGCGCACCTACATGAGCATGGCCATGCGCGTCTCGCACGACAGTCCGGTGCTCCTCGACCGCTTCCTCGATGTGGCCATCGAGGTGGACGTCGACGCCGTGTGCGACGGCGAGCAGGTGTTCATCGGCGGCATCATGGAGCACATCGAGCAGGCGGGCGTACACTCGGGCGACTCCGGCTGCTCTCTGCCGCCCAACAGCCTGAGCGCGGACGTCCAGCTGCAGCTGCGCGAGCAGACGCGCAAGCTCGCCCGCGCCTTGGGCGTAGTCGGCCTCATGAACATCCAGTTTGCGATTCAGAACGGCGTGATCCACATCCTCGAGGTCAATCCGCGCGCCTCGCGCACCGTGCCGTTCGTGTCGAAGGCCACGGGCGTGCAGCTGGCGAAGGTCGCCGCGCGCGTCATGACCGGGCGCAGGCTGGCGCAGATGGGCCTCCTCGATGAGCGCGTTCCCAATTATTTCAGTGTCAAGGAGGCGGTGTTCCCGTTCGTCAAATTTCCGGAAGCCGACCCCATCCTCGGACCGGAAATGAAGTCGACCGGCGAGGTCATGGGCACGGGGCGTACCTTTGGCGAGGCCTATGCCAAGGCGCAGGCCGCCTCCGGCGTGACGCTGCCGCGCAGCGGCGTGTGTCTCTTAAGCGTGCGCGAGCGCGACAAGCCGGGCGCGGTGGAACTGGGCGCGCGGCTCATCGAGCATGGCTTTACGCTCGTGGCCACCGACGGCACCGCGCGCGCGCTCGGCGAGGCCGGCATCGCCTGCCGCCGCGTCAACAAGGTGCGCGAGGGACGCCCGCACATCGTCGACATGATCAAGAACGACGAGATCGACCTCATCGTCAACACCACCGAAGGCAAGCAGGCCATCCGCGAGTCGAACTCCATCCGGCGCGAGGCCGTGCATCGCCGCGTGACCTATTACACGACGCTCGCCGCGGCGGTCGCCACCTGCGAGGCACTCGACCATTTGGATGAAGTGGACGTGAACCGGCTGCAGGACCTGCATCGGGAGGGATTGCCCGCATGAAACGCACGCCGATGACCGCACGCGGTGCCGAGATTCTGCGCGCGGAGTTGAAGCGCCTGAAGTCCGAAGCGCGCCCGCAGATTATTCACGCCATCGCGGAGGCGCGCGCGCACGGCGACCTGTCGGAGAACGCCGAATACCATGCGGCGCGCGAGCAGCAGGGCTTCATCGAGGGCCGCATCAACGAGCTCGAAGCGAAATTTGCCAACGCCGAGATCATCGATCCCAAGTCGCTGCCGGCGAGCGGCCGCGTGGTCTTTGGCGCCACCGTCGAGCTCGAAGACCAGGGTGATGCGAGCCGCGTGGTCTATCAGATCGTGGGCGAGGATGAGGCGGACATCCGCGCCGGGCGCATCTCGATCACCTCGCCGATTGCGCGGGCGCTGGTGGCGAAGGAGACCGGCGACATCGTCGATGTGGCGGCGCCGGCCGGCCGGCGCTCCTACGAGATCATCGCGGTGCGCTACGAGTGAGCGGCCGCTCCAAGAGCAGCGGCCGTTGGCTGCAGGAGCACTTCTCCGATCCCTTCGTGCAGCGCGCGAAGAGCAAGGGCTTCCGATCGCGGGCGGTCTTCAAGCTGGAAGAGATCGACCGGCGCGAGAAACTCCTGCGTGCGGGCGAGGTCTGTGTGGACTTGGGCGCAGCGCCCGGGGCGTGGAGCCAGTACGCCCTGCGGCGGGTGGGCCGCGCGGGACGGGTCATCGCGAATGACCTGCTGGAGCTGCCGCCGCTGCCGGGACTCGAGTTCGTGCAGGGGGACATTCGCGAGCCGCAGGTCCTCGAGGCCGTCCTCGCGCGATGTCCGGAGCGCGGCATCGACGTGCTCCTTTCGGATATGGCGCCCAACCTGAGCGGCGTCGATGCCATCGACCAGCCGCGCTCGATGCATCTGTCCGAGCTGGCGCTGGAATTGGCGGGCCGCGTCTTGAAGCGCGACGGGACCGCCCTGATCAAGGTGTTTCAGGGTGCCGGCTTCGAGGCGCTGGTGCGCGGCGCACGAGCGCAGTTTGTGACGGTTAAGCTCCTGAAACCGCAGGCTTCGCGCGCGCGCAGCTCTGAGCTGTATCTGCTGGCGAAGGCCTTGGCGATGGTGTAGGTTCGATTGCAAGGTGCAGCCGCCCCGGGCTGCTCGCGAGGTTGGCCTCTTGAACGATTTGACGAAAAATATCCTGCTGTGGGTGGTGATCGTGCTGGTGCTGCTGGCGGTCTTCAGCCGCTATATGCCGCCGGTCGGACAGCCCGAAGAGGTGCGTTACTCGACCTTCCTGAATGACGTGAAGGCGAACCGCGTCGAGTCCGTCGTCCTGCAGGGCGAGATGATCTACGGCAAGCGCAAGGACAAGACCGAGTTCAAGACCTACAACCCGGAGACCGATTTCACGGCGCTGATCGGCGCCCTCTCCAAGTCGGACGTGGCGATCGAGGGGCGGCCGCCGAAACAGCCCAATTTTGTGGCTCAGCTTCTGCTGCAGCTTGCCCCGGCGCTCCTTCTCATCATGGTCTTCGTGTACATGCTGCGGCAGATGCAGGGGGCTTCCGGCGGACGCGGCGCCATGTCCTTTGGCAAGAGCCGCGCGCGCCTGCTGGGCGAGGATCAGGTGAACGTGACCTTTGCCGATGTCGCGGGCGTCGAAGAGGCCAAGCAGGAAGTTTCCGAAATCGTCGACTTCCTGAAGGACCCGGGCAAATTCCAGAAGCTCGGCGGCAAGATTCCCAAGGGCGTTCTCATGGTGGGCTCGCCCGGCACCGGCAAGACGCTGCTGGCGCGCGCGATCGCGGGCGAGGCGAAGGTGCCGTTCTTCACGATTTCAGGCTCCGACTTCGTGGAAATGTTCGTCGGCGTCGGCGCTTCGCGCGTGCGCGACATGTTTGAGCAGGCCAAGAAGCATGCGCCCTGCATCATTTTCATCGACGAAATTGACGCCGTCGGGCGCCACCGCGGTGCGGGCCTGGGCGGCGGCCACGACGAGCGCGAGCAGACGCTGAACCAGCTGCTCGTGGAGATGGATGGCTTCGAGGGCAATGAAGGCATCATCGTGATCGCCGCCACCAACCGCCCCGATGTGCTCGACCCGGCACTGCTGCGGCCGGGCCGCTTTGACCGCCAGGTGGTGGTGCCGCTGCCCGACGTGCGCGGCCGCGAGCAGATTCTGCGCGTGCACATGCGGCGCGTGCCGCTGGCGGATGATGTGAAGCCGGCGCTGATTGCGCGCGGCACGCCCGGATTCTCCGGTGCCGACCTCGCCAACCTCGTCAACGAGGCCGCGTTGTTTGCGGCGCGCGCCAACAAGCGCACCGTGAGCATGGATGAGTTCGAGCGCGCCAAGGACAAGATCATGATGGGCGCCGAGCGGCGCTCCATGGTGATGACGGAAGCCGAGAAGCGCATGACGGCCTATCACGAGTCGGGCCACGCCATTGTCGGCATGAGCGTGCCCGAGCATGATCCGGTCTACAAGGTGACGATCATTCCGCGCGGCCGCGCGCTCGGCGTCACGCAGTTTTTGCCCGAGCAGGATCGCTACAGCCTCTCCAAGCGCCGCATCGACAGCGCCATCACGACGCTCTTCGGCGGCCGGGTGGCTGAGGAGATCATCTTCGGGCCCGAGCAGGTGACGACCGGCGCGTCGAACGATATCGAGCGCGCGACCGAGCTTGCGCGCAACATGGTGACGAAGTGGGGCCTGTCCGACAAACTCGGACCGCTCACCTACACGGAGGAGACGGGCGAGGTGTTTCTCGGCCGCAGCGTCACGCAGCACAAGCAGGTCTCCGACGGCACCGCGCACGCCATCGACGAAGAAGTGCGGCGCGTCATCGAGATCAACTACACGCGCGCCAAGGAGATTCTCGACAGCAATCTCGACAAGCTGCACGCGATGGCCGCGGCGCTCGTCAAATACGAGACCATCGACGAGACTCAGCTGAAGGACATCATGGAAGGTCGGCCGCCGAAGCCGCCGAGTGATTGGGACGACAGCCTGTCCAATACGCCGCCGAAGACGCCGCTCGAAGGCGGTCAGCCCGGCAGCGTGGTCGGCTCCCCCGCTTAAGGCGCGCAAGGCGCAGGGGTTTGGCCCCGTTCCTGCAGTGCGGGACGAAGCGACTCGATCTATCGCGCGCCGTGGTGATGGGCGTGCTCAATGTCACGCCGGATTCCTTCTCCGATGGCGGACGCTTCCTCGCGCCCGCGGCCGCGCGCGAGCAGGCGCTGCGCATGATGGACGAGGGCGCGGCGATCATCGACATCGGCGGCGAGTCCACGCGGCCCGGCGCGGCCGCGGTGCCGCTCGATGAGGAGCTGCGCCGGGTCATGCCCGTGATCGAGCAGCTCGCCGGCTGCGCCGCCGTCATCTCGATCGATACCATGAAGCCTGAGGTCATGCGCGCCGCCGTCCGTGCGGGCGCCGGGCTCATCAACGACGTTCGGGCCCTGCAGGAGCCGGGCGCGCTGCAGGCGGCGCTCGATGGCGGCTGCGCGGTGTGCCTCATGCATATGCAGGGCGAACCGCGCACCATGCAGCAGGCGCCGCACTACGTCGACGTCGTGCGCGAGGTCAAGGCATTCCTCGGCGCGCGCGCGCATTCTTGCGAGGCGGCCGGGTATGCCCGCGAGCGCATCGTTATCGATCCGGGCTTCGGCTTCGGCAAGACACAGGCGCACAATCTGCAGCTGCTGCGGCAGCTCGGGGAGCTGACGCGCGGCGACTGGCCGGTCGCTGTCGGACTGTCGCGCAAGTCGCTGCTGGGGCGCATTCTCGGGCCGCGCGACGCCGATCGGCTCGCCGCCGGCGTCGCGCTCGCCGTCGTGGCGGTATGGCAGGGCGCGCGCATCGTGCGCGCGCATGATGTGGCCGCGACGGTGCAGGCGCTGCAGGCGGTGGCGGCGGTCACTGACGACGCTGACCCGCAGGAAACGGAGGCACAGCAAATTGGGACGTAAATACTTCGGCACCGACGGCGTGCGCGGCCGCGTCGGCGAGCATCCGATGACCGTGGACTTCGCGCTGAATCTGGCGAGCGCCGCGGCGCGCGTGCTCGCGCCCGAGGGCGGCACCGTGCTCATCGGCAAGGACACACGCCTCTCGGGCTACATGTTTGAGTCCGCGCTCGAGGCGGGCTTCGTTGCCGCCGGCGTCAACGCGATGCTGATCGGCCCGCTGCCCACTCCCGGCGTTGCCTACATGACACGGCGCTTCGAGTGCGATTTCGGCGCGGTCATCAGCGCGTCGCACAATCTCTACGATGACAACGGCATCAAATTCTTTGACGCCACGGGCGCGAAGCTGTCCGACGATCTGGAGGAGCGCATCGAGCTGGAGATTGAACAGGGGCCGGTGACGCGCGCCTCGCGCAATCTCGGCCGCGCCACGCGTGTCGACCGCTCGCGCACCTACTATCAGGAGTTCTGCACCTCGACCCTGCCGCCGGGGATGGACCTGGCGGGCCTCAAGATCGTCATCGATTGCGCCAATGGCGCCGCCTACAAGGTCGGGCCGCGGATGCTCGCGGACCTGGGCGCGGAGATCGTGCCGGTCGGCTGCTCGCCGAACGGCCGCAACATCAACGACGGTTGCGGCTCAACCGTGCCGGACCTGCTGCAGATGACGGTGCCGGGGGTGCGCGCGCACGTGGGTCTGGCGCTCGATGGTGACGGCGACCGCCTGGTCATGGTCGACCACCTCGGCCGCATCGTCGATGGCGACCAGCTACTCTACGTGATCGCGCGCGCGCGCAAGTTGGACAACACGCTGAAGGGTCCGGTCGTCGGGACGGTGATGAGCAACTTCGGGCTCGAGCTGGCGCTGCGCGCGGCGGGCGTCGAATTTCGCCGCGCGCAGGTCGGCGATCGCCACGTCCTCGGGATGCTGAAGGAGGCGGGCGGCGTCCTGGGTGGTGAGACATCGGGCCACATCCTGTGCCTGGATAAGACCACCACCGGCGATGGCCTGGTGAGCGCACTGCAGGTGCTCGCCGTCATGAAGCAGACCGGTCATTCGCTCGCCGAGCTCGCCGCCGGCATGACGCGCTTTCCCCAGGTGCTCTTGAACGTCAAGGTGGCACGCGGCGTCGACCCCACGGGCATTGCGGCGGTACAGGCGGCTGTGGCGCGGATTGAGAAGCGCCTGGGCGGCGAGGGGCGCGTCGTGCTGCGTCCCTCCGGCACGGAGCCGGTCATTCGCGTGATGGTCGAGGGGCGCGACGAGCAGGTCACGCGCGCTCTCGCCACCGAGCTTGCGGAGGTCGTGCGCCTGGCCGCGGCCTAGGCTATGATCCCGCGCCCCGTGCGCGGGCGCCCCGTCCGAGATCGCGTCATGCGTCATCCCTTAGTCGTCGGAAACTGGAAAATGCACGGCTCGCGCGCCGAGAATGCGCGACTCATCGAGGAGATGATTGCGCGTTTCCCGGCGGCTCCGGCGGCGCTGTGCGTGGTGTGCCCGCCGCTCGTTTATTTGCAGGATGTCGCGCGGCTGCTGCGCGGTTCGGCCATGGCGCTGGGTGCGCAGAACGTCTGCGCGGACGCGCAGGGCGCATTCACCGGGGAAGTCTCCGCCGCGATGCTGAAGGATGTCGGCTGCTCTTATGTCATCGTCGGGCATTCGGAGCGGCGACTGCTGTATCGCGAGAGTGACCAGGCCGTGGCGCGCAAGTTCGTCGCCGCGCAGTCGAAGGGTTTGGTGCCCATTCTGTGCGTCGGCGAGCAGCTCGCGGAGCGCGAGGCCGAGCGCACCCAGGAGGTGGTCGCGCGGCAGCTTGAGGCGGTGCTGCAGCTTGCCAGTGTCGACTCGCTCGCCAGCGCCGTCCTTGCCTATGAGCCGGTGTGGGCGATCGGCACCGGGCGCAATGCAACCCCCGAGCAGGCGCAGGAGGTGCACGCCTTCATCCGTGCGCAGTTGGGCGCCCGGGATGCTAAAATCGCCCCCCTGACACGTATTCTTTACGGCGGCAGCGTAAAGGCGGCCAACGCGGCGGAGCTGTTCGCGATGCCGGACGTCGACGGTGGACTGATCGGCGGCGCGTCGTTGAAAGCGGACGAGTTCATCGCGATCTTGAGCGCTGCCCGTACGCACTAAAGTGGAAGTTCAATGTTGCACATGATTCTGACGATCGTGCAGGTGTTCTCATCGGTGGCGATTATTGCCCTCGTGCTCCTGCAGCGGGGCAAAGGGGCCGAGGCGGGTGCCGGCTTCGGGGCGGGCGCTTCGGGTACGGTGTTCGGGGCGCGCGGCGCGCGCACCGCCCTGTCGCGTGCGACCGCGGTGTTCGCGGCCATCTTCATGATCAACAGCCTCGCGCTCGCGTACATGGGCCGGCAAACGGCGGCGGAACCCAAGTCGATTCTCGATGAGGCGGCGCAGACGGCACCGCAGCCTGCCCAGCGCTTGCCCGCGCCGCCGCCGCCGGCGCCGCCGCCCGGCACAGGCACGCACTGATCTCCAGCCGACGTGGTGAAACTGGTAGACACACTAGCTTGAGGGGCTAGCGGCGCAAGCTGTGTCGGTTCGAATCCGACCGTCGGCACCAAACTTGTGGTTCGATTCGTTACAATGACACCCCTTCGCACCCAGGGCAGATCGCATCTTCGACCATGCTTGCGAATTATCTGCCCGTCCTGATTTTCCTTGTCATCGCCGCTGTGCTGGCGGGCGTTCTGCTTGGCCTTGGCAGTGGCCTCGGCCGCTATCTGGCGCGCGCTCCGCAGGATGCCGCCAAGCGCACGCCCTACGAGTGCGGTTTCGACGCCTTCGAAGACACGCGCATGAAGTTCGATGTGCGCTACTACCTGGTCGCCATCCTCTTCATCGTCTTTGATCTGGAGATCGCATTCCTGTTTCCCTGGGCGGTGGCGCTGGCCAGGATCGGCCTCTTCGGCCTACTCGCCATGGGGATCTTTCTCGCGATCCTCGTGGTCGGATTCATCTATGAGTGGAAGAAGGGCGCGCTCGAATGGGACTGACTGAGTCCGCGGCGGATGACTTTGCCCAGCGTGGCTTCGTCACGACCCAGCTCGACAGTCTCGTCAACTGGGCGCGCACCGGCTCGCTGTGGCCGATGACCTTTGGGCTCGCCTGCTGTGCGGTGGAAATGATGCATGCGGGCGCTTCGCGCTACGACCTCGATCGCTTCGGCGTCGTCTTTCGGCCGAGCCCGCGGCAGTCGGACGTGATGATCGTCGCGGGCACGCTCGTCAACAAGATGGCTCCCGCGCTGCGCCGCGTCTACGACCAGATGCCCGAGCCGCGCTGGGTCATCTCGATGGGCTCGTGCGCGAATGGCGGCGGCTACTATCACTATTCCTATTCGGTGGTGCGCGGCTGCGATCGCATCGTGCCCGTCGATGTCTACGTGCCGGGCTGCCCGCCCACGGCCGAGGCGCTGGTCTACGGCATCCTGCAGCTGCAGAAAAAGATCGCGCGCACGAGCACGATCGCCCGATGAGATCCACGCGGTGAGCGAGCAAACAGATGCGCTGGCGCGCAGCATCGAAGCGCACGTCGCGGGGCGTGTGCAGCGCATTCACTCGCTGCCTTCGGAGCTCGCCTTCGAGGTCGCGACGCAGGAGCTGCAGAGCGTGTGCTGGGTGCTGCGCGACACGCCGGATCTTGATTTTCAGATGCTGATGGACCTGACCGCGGTCGACTATCTGCAGTTCGCCCGCGACGAATGGCAGACGAACTCCGCGACCCATTCGGGATTCAGCCGCGGTCGCGTCGCGCATCCCAGTGCGCACCTGCCCGCGGGCGAGGCGCGTTTCGCCGTCGTCTATCAGCTGCTCTCGATCACCCACAACCAGCGGCTGCGCCTGCGGGTGCCGTGCGCGACCGATGAGGAGCCGGTGGTCGATTCGGTTACCGACGTGTGGGCCTCGGCCAACTGGTTCGAGCGCGAGGCCTTCGACCTCTTTGGCATCCTCTTTCGCGGCCACCCGGATCTGCGGCGGATCCTGACCGATTACGGCTTCATCGGCCATCCGTTCCGCAAGGACTTCCCCTTGAGCGGCACTGTCGAGGTGCGCTACGACGCCGACAAGAAGCGCGTCATCTACCAGCCCGTCACCATCGAGCCGCGCGTGCTGGTACCGAAGGTCATCCGCGATGACCATCGCTACGAGCCTGCGCTCAAGGATGCGAAGTAGGCGCCCATGCGCGAGATCCGCAACTACACCATGAACTTCGGTCCCCAGCATCCGGCGGCGCATGGGGTGCTGCGGCTGGTGCTGGAAATGGACGGCGAGGTCATCCAGAAGGCCGATCCGCATATCGGCCTGCTGCATCGCGCCACCGAGAAACTCGCCGAATCGAAGCCCTTCAATCAGTCGATCGGCTACATGGACCGCCTCGACTACGTGTCGATGATGTGCAACGAGCACGCCTACGTGCTGGCGATCGAGCGGCTCCTCGGCGTCGCGCCGCCCGAGCGCGCGCAATACATCCGCGTGATGTTCGATGAGATCACGCGCATCCTGAATCACCTCCTGTGGCTCGGCTCGCACGGGCTCGACATCGGCGCGATGACCGTGTTTCTGCTGTGCTTCAGGGAGCGCGAGGACCTCATGGATGTCTATGAGGCAGTATCGGGTACGCGCATGCACGCGACCTACTACCGTCCCGGCGGCGTATACCGGGATCTGCCCGCGTCGATGCCGAAGTACAAGCATTCGAAGTGGCGCTCGCACAGGGACGTCGAGCGCAGGAACGAGGCGCGTTCAGGATCGCTGTTGGATTTCATTGAGGAATTCACCGGGCGTTTCCCCAAGGCCGTCGATGACTACGAAACGCTCCTCACCGACAACCGCATCTGGAAGCAGCGCACCGTGAACATCGGCGTCGTCTCCCCGGAGCGCGCCCTGCAGCTCGGGTTCTCGGGTCCCATGCTGCGCGGCTCCGGCGTCGAATGGGACCTGCGCAAGAAACAGCCGTACGAGGTCTATGAGCGCATGGATTTCGATGTGCCGGTGGGCGCCACCGGCGACTGCTACGACCGTTATCTGGTGCGCATCGCAGAGATGCGCCAGTCGAACCGCATCGTGCGCCAGTGCATCGACTGGCTGAAGGCGCATCCCGGCCCCGTCATGGTCGAGGATCAGAAGATCCGCGCTCCCGAGCGCGAGCGCATGAAGGAGGACATGGAATCGCTCATCCATCACTTCAAGTTCTTCACCGAAGGCTACTGCGTGCCCGTCGGCGACACCTACGCGGCAGTCGAGGCGCCCAAGGGCGAATTCGGCGTATATCTCGTCTCGGACGGCGCGAACAAGCCCTATCGCGTCAAATGCCGCGCACCGGGATTCGCGCATCTGGCGGCGCTCGATGAAATGGTGCGCGGCCACATGCTCGCGGACGTGGTCGCGGTGATCGGCACGCAGGATCTGGTCTTCGGAGAGATCGACCGTTGAGTACTTCGGGCACGGCGCCGCTCAATGAGCAGACGCGCGCCGAAATCGACCATTGGGTCGCGAAATTCCCTCCGGGCCGGCAGCGCTCGGCGACCATCGCGGCGCTGCGCGCCGCGCAGGAGCAGAATCACGGCTACCTCACGCCCGAACTCATGAATGCGGTCGCCGCGTATCTGCAGCTGCCGCCTATTCAGGTCTATGAGGTCGCAAGCTTCTATTCGATGTTTGAGCTGCATCCCTGCGGCCGCCACCACGTCAGCATCTGCACCAACATATCCTGCATGCTGCGCGGCGCCGAGGAGCTCGTGGCGCATGCCGAAAAGAAGCTCGGCATCCGTTTGGGACAATCCACTGCCGACGGACGCATCCTGCTGAAGCAGGAAGAGGAGTGCCTCGCGGCCTGCACGGGCGCCCCGATGATGATGGTCGACCATGTTTTCCATGAGCATCTCACCCCCGCGACGCTCGATCACATCCTGGATGAGCTCGAATGAGCCCCTCTCAGGAACAGATGAACCTCGTGGTCTTCGAGCCGCTGAAGTACCAGGAGCCGTGGAAGATCGACACCTATCGGCAGATCGACGGCTATGCGGCGTGGGAGAAGATCCTGCGCGAGAAGCCGCCGCGGGAGCAGATCATCGACACGGTGAAGGCTTCGGGTCTGCGCGGTCGCGGCGGCGCCGGCTTTCCGACCGGCACCAAGTGGAGCTTCATGCCGCGCAACTCGCCCGCGCAGAAGTATCTGGTGTGCAACTCGGATGAGAGCGAGCCCGGGACCTGCCACGACCGGGACATCCTGCGCTACAACCCGCATGCGCTCATCGAGGGCCTCGCCATCGGCGGCTATGCGACCAACTCCACTGTCGCCTACAACTATATTCGCGGCGAGTTCCTCGGCGAGCCGGCGCCGCGCTTCGAGGCGGCGCTCGCCGAGGCCTACGCCGCGGGCCTGCTCGGCAAGAATATTCGCGGCTCCGGCATCGACTTCGACATCCACACCTTTATCGGCGCGGGCGCCTATATCTGCGGCGAGGAGACGGCGCTCCTGGACTCTCTCGAGGGCAAGCCCGGCAAGCCGCGCTTCAAGCCGCCGTTTCCCGCGAACTTCGGCCTCTACGGCGCGCCCACCACGATCAACAACACCCAGAGCTTCGCCTCGGTGCCGACCATCCTCAGAAAGGGCGCGGCCTGGTTTGCGAGCCTGGGGCCGGCGAACTCGGGGGGCACTGTCATCTTCTCCGTGTCCGGCCACGTGGAGCGGGCCGGGAATTTCGAAGTCCCGCTCGGCATCCCCTTCAAGGATCTGCTCGCCCTCGCCGGCGGCATGCTGGGCGGCCGCAAGTTAAAGGCGGTGATTCCCGGCGGCTCCTCGGTGCCCGTGGTGCCGGGTGAGACCATGATGAAGATCAACATGGATTATGACTCTCTGAAGGCGGCCGGCTCCGCGATCGGCTCGGCGGCCGTGATCGTGATGGATGAGACCACCTGCATGGTGCGCGTCCTCGAGCGCATCTCGCGCTTCTACATGTCCGAGTCCTGCGGGCAATGCACGCCCTGCCGCGAGGGCACGGGCTGGATGAACCGCCTGCTGCTGCGCGTGCTGGCGGGCAGCGCGCGCCGCGAGGACCTCAATCTGCTCGTCGACGTCGCCAATCGCATCGAAGGCCACACCATCTGCGCGCTCGGGGATGCCGCGGCCTGGCCGGTGCAGAGCTTCCTGAAGCACTTCCGGCAGGAATTCGAATACATGATCGACCACGGCGGGCGCAGCGTCGTCGCCGCGGCGGGCGCGCAAGCCGCAGAGCGGGTGAACTATGGCTGACGAGCTCGTCAACATTGAGGTCAACGGCGTCGCCATGAAGGCGCGCAAGGGCGAGATGATCATCCGCGTCACCGATGCGCACGGCGCCTACGTGCCGCGCTTCTGCTACCACGACAAGCTCAGCATCGCAGCCAACTGCCGCATGTGTCTCGTGGAAGTGGAGAAGGCGCCCAAGCCGCTGCCGGCGTGCGCCACCCCGGTCGCCGAAGGCATGAAGATATTCACCAGCTCGCCGCGCGCCATCGGCGCGCAGCGCGCCACCATGGAATTCTTGCTCATCAATCATCCGCTCGACTGCCCGATCTGCGATCAGGGCGGGGAGTGCGAGCTGCAGGATCTGGCGGTCGGGTTCGGCCGCGACGTCTCGCGCTTCCATGAGAGAAAGCGCGTCGTGCCGGATGAGAATCTGGGGCCTCTCATCGCGACCGACATGACGCGCTGCATCCAGTGCACGCGCTGCGTGCGCTTCACCGAGGAGATCGCCGGCGCCCAGGAGCTCGGTATGATCGGCCGCGGCGAGGGCATGAAGGTGCGCGTCGCCATCGAGCAGACGGTGCACCACGAGATGTCCGGGAACATCATTGACCTGTGCCCGGTGGGGGCGCTCGTCTCGAAGCCCTACCGCTTCACAGCGCGCGCCTGGGAGATGGCCTCGCAGCCGCTGGTGTCGCCGCACGACGGCGTCGGCACCAATCTCTTCGGGCACGTCCTGCGCGGCAGGCTGATGCGCGTCGTGCCGCGCGAGAACGAAGAGATTAATGAGACCTGGATCCCCGACCGCGACCGCTTCAGCTACGAGGGCGTCTACAGCGAGGATCGGCTGCTGACGCCCATGATCAGAAGCGGCAGCGACTGGACGGCGACCGACTGGGAGACGGCGCTCTACCAGGTGGCGGACGATCTGCGCGCGCAGGCGGCGAGCCTGGGCGTGCTCGCAAGCGCCTCGAGCACTCTTGAAGAGCTCTATCTGCTGAACCGGATCGCGCGCGGCCTGGGCTCGCACAACATCGATCACCGCCTGCGGCAGCACGACAACCGCGACCAGAGCGCGGACCCGGCTTATCCGAACCTCGGCATGTCAATCGCGGCGGTGGAGCGCCTCGATGCGCTGCTCGTCATCGGCTGCAATCTGCGCGGCGAAGTGCCGATGCTCGCGCATCGGGTGCGCAAGGCGGCGCTGCGCGGCGCAAAGATCGCCTTCATCAATCCCGCGCGTTTTGACTATCACTTCCCGGTCGCGAGCTATCTGGAGGCGACGCCGGCGCTGCAGGTCGGCGAGCTCGCCGCGATTCTCGCCGCGTGCCTGGCTGGCTCCAAGCCGCCGCCGGCGCACGTGGCGTCGCTGGTGAACGCGGCCAAAGTCGAGGAGCGGCATCGGGCGGCCGCGACGGCGTTGCGCAGCGGCGCGCGCCGCGCCGTCTGGCTGGGAGCGCTCGCACTGCGCCACCCGGCGTTTGCCGACCTGCGCGCGCTCGCGTCCGCCCTCGCCGACCTCACCGGCGGCACCTTCGGAGTACTGGCCGAGGGCGCAAACGCCGCGGGCGCCTATCTCGCCGGCGCCGTGCCGCACCGCGAGGCGGGCGGGCGGGCGTGCGCAGGCGCCGGGCTTTCTGCCTGGCAGATGCTGCAGACCCCGTTGTCGAGCTACGTGCTCTTCGGGGTCGAGCCCGCGGAGGATGCCCTCGATCGCGAATGCCTGCGCACGCTCGCCGCCGCGCGGCGCGTGATCGCCGTCACTGCCTTCGCGAGCGCATCGCTGCGTGAGCTTGCGCACGTGCTCCTGCCGATGGGGACCTTTGCAGAAACGTTCGGAACCTATGTCAACTTCGAGGGCCGCTGGCAGAGCTTTGCCGGCGCAGCGACACCGCTCGGCGAGGCGCGGCCGGGCTGGAAGGTGCTGCGCGTGCTCGGCAACGCGCTCGGGCTCAAGGACTTTGAATACCAAAGCGCGCAGGAGGTGCGCGACGAGGTGCAGCGCGCGTGTCTTGCGCCGCTCGCGACCGCCTACGCGGGGCGCCTCGCGCCCGGCGGCGCCGCGCAACGGGCTGCGGTCGTCGACATTCCCATGTACCAGGTGGACGCGCTCGTGCGCCGCGCGCCGTCGCTGCAGCGCACGCGCCAGGGCCGCGCGCCCGCCGCGGTCTACGAATAGCTGCGGCGCTCAAGCGTGTTCGCAGGAGTCTCAACCGTGTGGTCCGACCTTCCCGCCTATGCGCACTCGACGGCGTGGATCCTTGTCATCACGGTGACGCTCATCATCAGCGTCGCGCTCCTGACGCTCTGGGAGCGCAAGGTCATCGGCTGGATCCAGCTGCGCCGCGGCCCCAACCGCGTGCGCATCTTCGGCCTGCTGCCCGGCGTCGGCCAGCCGTTTGCCGACGTCGTGAAGCTGCTCCTGAAAGAAGTCATCATCCCGGCGCGTGCAAACAAGGTGCTCTTTGTGCTCGCGCCGGCGCTGGCGCTGATTCCGGCCTTTGCGACCTGGGCCGTGATTCCACTGTCGCCCACGCTCGTCGTCGCCAACATCAATGCGGGGCTTCTCTACGTCCTGTCCCTGACCTCCGTCGGGGTCTACGGCATCATTCTCGCCGGCTGGGCCGCCAATTCGAAGTACGCGTTCCTCGGCGCGATGCGCTCGGCCGCCCAGATGGTTGCGTACGAGATCGCGATGGGATTCGCGCTCGTCGGTGTTCTCATGGTCTCCGGCAGCTTGAACCTCGACACCATCGTGCGCACCCAGCAGGGCGGACCGCTCGCCTGGAACTGGTTCTGGCTCCTGCCGCTCCTCGCCGTCTATTTCATCTCCGGCCTCGCCGAGACCAACCGCGCGCCCTTCGACGTCGCCGAAGGCGAGTCGGAGATCGTCGCGGGCTTTCATGTGGAGTACTCGGGCATCGCATTTGCACTGTTCTTTCTCGCCGAATACGCGAACATGATTCTGATTTCGGCGCTGACGTCGGTGTTCTTCTTCGGCGGCTGGCTGAGTCCGTTCGCCGGTTACCTGCCCGGCGACAACCCACTCGCGGCACTGCTCATGGCGCCGAGCTTCTTCTGGCTCGCGCTTAAGATCTTCGCCTTCCTGTTTCTCTTCCTGTGGTTGCGCGCGACCTTTCCGCGCTACCGCTACGATCAGATCATGCGTCTTGGCTGGAAAGTGCTGATTCCCATCACGCTCGTCTGGATCGGCGTCGAAATGGTCATGTCCCGTTACCACGTGGGGCCCTGGGCCACCACCTAAGAGCCGCGCACCATGGCCTTCAACTTTTTCAAGACCTTTCTGCTGCCCGAACTCGCCAAAGGGCTGTGGCTGACGCGGCGCACGCTCTTCAGCCGCAAATTCACGCTCAATTATCCCGAGGAAAAGACGCCGCAGTCGCCGCGCTTCCGCGGCCTGCATGCGCTGCGGCGTTATCCGAACGGCGAGGAGCGCTGCATTGCCTGCAAGCTCTGCGAGGCGGTATGCCCGGCCGTGTGCATCACCATCGATTCGGATGTCGCGCCGGATGGCACGCGGCGCACGACACGCTACGATATCGATCTTTTCAAATGCATCTACTGCGGCTTCTGCGAAGAGGCCTGTCCGGTCGATGCCATCGTGCTGACGCGCATCCACGAGTATCACATGGAGAACCGCGGCGAGAACATCATGAACAAGGACAAGCTGCTCGCGGTCGGCGATCGCTACGAGACCATGATTGCGGCGGACAAGGCGGCCGACGCGCCGTACCGCTGATACAGGGCGCGAGAGGCGGAGGCACGCATGCTGGTCGAGATTCTCTTCTACGTCTTTGCGACGATCCTCATCGCTGCGGCGCTGGCGGTGATCGTTGCCAAGAACCCCGTGCATGCGGCGCTCTTTCTGGTCCTCGCCTTCGTCACGAGCGCGGCGATCTGGCTGCTCGTCGAGGTGGAATTTCTCGCCATCGTGCTGGTGCTCGTCTACGTGGGCGCGGTGATGGTGCTCTTCCTCTTCGTCGTCATGATGCTCGACATCAAGGTCGAGGAGCACCGCCAGGGCTTCACCCGCTATGCCTGGCTCGGCTGGATCACGGCCATCGCCGTGATCGTCGAAATCGTGGGTGTGATCACGGCGCGGCACTTCGGCGTCGACATCACGCGCGGCGCCGCCCCCCTGCCGGCCTCCTACAGCAATACGCAGGCGCTGGGAGAAGTTCTCTATACGCAGTACGCCTATGCCTTCGAACTTGCAGCGATGGTGCTGCTGGTCGCCATCGTGGCCGCGATCGCGCTCACCATGCGGCGGCGCACCAGCTCCAAGCGCCAGGACATCAACCGCCAGGTCAACGTGCAGAGCGCCGACCGCGTGCGCCTTGTCAAATCGATGAGCGGTAAGGCGCCATGATCACCCTGGCACACCTGCTCGCGCTCTCCGGGATCCTGTTTGCGCTGGCGGTCGCCGGGGTATTCATCAACCGCAAAAACGTCATCCTGCTCTTGATGTGCGTCGAGCTCCTGTTGCTCGCCGCCAACTTCAACTTCATCGCCTTCTCGCGCTACCTCGCCGATATCAGCGGCCAGGTCTTCGTATTCTTCGTGCTCACGGTCGCCGCGGCCGAGTCGGCCATCGGCCTTGCGATCCTGGTCGTGCTGTTCCGCGAGCGCCGCACCATCAACGTCGAAGATCTCGACACGCTGAAGGGCTGAGAGAGCGCATGAATCCGCAAGTTCTGATCGCCATCGTGCTGCTGCCGCTTGCCGCGGCCGTCGTCGCGGGACTCCTGGGTCAGCGCATCGGCCGCAGCGCCGCGGGGAGCGTCGCCATCGGCGGTGTCGCGCTCTCCTGCATCTTGAGCCTGCGGGTGCTGTGGCAGATCTATTGGCAGGGCGTGCCCTCTTTCGATGCCCCGGTGTACACCTGGCTCGTGAGCGACAGCGTGCCCATGCAGGTGGGCTTTCTTATCGATCGCTTGAGCGCGCTCATGATGGCGGTCGTCACCTTCGTGTCGCTGTGTGTGCACGTCTACACCGTCGGCTACATGCGTGACGATCCCGGCTATCAGCGGTTTTTCAGCTACATCGCGCTCTTCACCTTCGCCATGCTCATGCTGGTAATGGCGAACAACTTCATGCAGCTGTTCTTCGGCTGGGAAGCGGTCGGCGTCGTGTCGTATCTCCTGATCGGATTCTGGTACACGCGCCCGAGCGCAATTGCGGCGAATCTCAAGGCATTCATCGTCAACCGCGTCGGCGACTTCGGCTTCCTTCTCGGCATCGCCGGAGTGCTTTACTACACCGGCTCCCTGCACTATGACGCGGCCTTCGCGGCCGCGCCGCAGATGGCGGCGCAACTGCTGCCGCTGTCGGCGTCGATGAGCGTACCGGCGCTGACGCTCATCTGTATCTGTCTCTTCATTGGCGCCATGGGCAAGTCGGCGCAGGTGCCGCTGCATGTGTGGCTGCCCGACTCCATGGAAGGCCCGACGCCGATCTCGGCGCTCATCCATGCCGCGACCATGGTGACGGCGGGGATCTTCATGGTCGCGCGCATGTCGCCGCTGTTTGAATACTCCGACACCGCATTGTCGTTCGTGCTCGTCATCGGCGCGACCACAGCGTTCTTCATGGGCGCGCTCGGGGTCGTCAACAATGACATCAAGCGCGTCATCGCCTATTCGACCCTCTCGCAGCTCGGTTATATGACCGTGGCGCTGGGCGCTTCCGCCTACAGTGCGGCGATCTTTCATCTCATGACCCACGCCTTCTTCAAGGCGCTTCTCTTCCTCGCGGCCGGCTCGGTGATCATCGGCATGCATCACGAACAGGACATGCGCCGGATGGGCGGATTGGCGAAGTACATGCCCATCACGGCGATGACGGCGTGGATCGGCGCGCTGGCGCTCATTGGCACGCCTTTTTTCTCCGGCTTCTACTCGAAGGACACCATCATCGAGGCGGTCGGCGCCTCGCAGCGCTGGGGCGCGCGCTACGCGTATTACTGCGTACTGGGCGGAGTCTTCATCACGGCGCTCTATACCTTCCGCATGCTCTTCATGACCTTCCACGGGCCGGAGCGTTTCCGTGCGGTGGCGCACCATGAGGGGGGTCACACGGACGAGCACGGGCACGAGGATGCAGCACACCCGGAGGCGGGCAGCCACGCGGACCCCGAGGAGAGCCCTGCGGTCGTGACGGTGCCGCTGATTGCGCTCGCGATCCCCTCCGTCGTCATCGGCTTCATGACGGTTGGCACCGTGCTCTACGGCAACTATTTCGGCGACTCGATCCGGGTCCTCAAGAAGAACGCGGTCATGGACGAGCTCGCCCGCGATTATCACGGCCCCGTCGCCTTCGCGCTGCATGCCCTCACGGGACCCACCTTCTGGATGGCGCTTGCCGGCGTCGTCATCGCCTGGCTCTTCTTCCTGAAGCGTCCGCAGCTTGCTGAGGCGACGGCCCGTCACTGGAGCATCGTGCGCGGTGTGCTCGTCAACAAATACTACTTTGACTGGTTCAACGAGAAGATCATCGCCGTCGGCGCGCTCCTCCTCGGGCGGGGCCTGTGGCACGGAGGAGATCAAGCGGTGATCGACGGCGGATTCGTGGACGGCACCGCGTCCACCATCGGCCGAGCGGGGCGCCTCGTGCGGCGCGTGCAAAGCGGCTATCTCTACTCCTATGCGTTCTGGATGATCATTGGACTGGCGGTGCTTCTCGGCTGGTTCTTAAACAAGGCGAGATGAGATGAGATGAGCGCCGCGATGCACGCTCCTGCCTTGTCGCTCGTCGTGTGGCTGCCCATCAGCGCGGGCATCCTCGTGCTCATCTTCGGCGATCAGCGCATCAGCGCGGCGCGTTGGGTGGCGCTTGCGGCCGCGGTTCTGACTTTCATTCTCACGCTGCCGCTCATCGCGACCTTTGATACCGGCACCGCGGCCTTCCAGTTCATCGAACACCTGCCGTGGATCAGGCGCTTCGATGCCTACTATGCGCTGGGGCTCGATGGGATCTCGCTGCCGCTCGTGGTGCTCACGGCCTTCGTCACCGTGCCCGTCGTGATCGCCGGCTGGAGCGTCATTCAGACACGGCCCGCACAGTATTTCGCGGCCTTCCTCATCATGGAAGGTCTCATGATCGGCGTCTTCTCGAGCATGGATGCGCTGCTCTTCTATTTCTTCTGGGAGGCGATGCTCATCCCCATGTTCCTCATCATCGGAATCTGGGGCGGCCCAAGGCGGGTCTACGCCACGATCAAGTTCTTTCTGTACACATTCCTGGGCTCGGTCCTGATGCTGGTGGCGCTCATCTACCTGTACGTGAGATCCGGTCATTACGCGATCGCGGCGTTTCAGGCGCTGCCCCTCACGCTGTTCGAGCAGCGCTGGATTTTTCTCGCATTCCTGGCCGCCTTCGCCGTCAAGGTGCCGATGTGGCCGGTGCACACCTGGCTGCCCGATGCCCATGTCGAGGCGCCCACCGGCGGCTCCGTCATCCTCGCCGCCATCATGCTGAAGATGGGCGGGTACGGCTTCCTGCGTTTCAGCCTGCCGATCACGCCGGATGCGAGCCGCGAGCTCGACTGGCTCATCATTGCGCTTTCGCTGGTCGCAGTCGTCTATATCGGCTTCGTCGCGCTCGTGCAGACGGACATGAAGAAGCTGATCGCCTACTCCTCGATCGCGCACATGGGATTTGTGACGCTGGGCGCGTTCATCGCCTATGACATCGTCACCAATACCGGCAGCCTGCAGGGCGCGGCCATGGGCCTCGATGGCGCCATGGTGCAGATGGTGTCGCACGGACTCGTCTCCGGGGCGCTTTTTCTCTGCGTCGGCGTGATGTACGACCGCCTGCACAGCCGCGACATCGCCGCTTACGGCGGCGTCATCAATACCATGCCGCGGTTTGCCGGCTTCATGGTGCTCTTTTGTCTTGCGAACTCGGGGCTGCCCGGAACCTCAGGCTTCGTCGGCGAATTCCTCGTCATCCTCGCAAGCTTCAAGGCAAGCTTCTGGTACGCGCTCCTCGCGGGGACGACTCTGGTATTGGGCGCAGCCTATACGCTCTGGCTCGTTAAAAGAGTCATCTTTGGTCCCATCGCGAATGCGGGCGTAGCGGCCCTAAAGGATCTGGACGGGCGCGAGTTGATAGTACTCACGATGCTCGCCGTGAGTGTGCTGGCGCTGGGCGTTTGGCCGGCGCCGCTCCTTGACATCATGCGCGCCTCGATCCACCACCTGGTGGACCAGGCGATCGCGACCAAGCTGCCGTTATGAGCACTCTGTCCGAACCTGCCCTGACGTGGGCCAGCGTCGCACCGGCCGCTCCCGAGATGTATCTCGTGCTGGCGGCGTGCGCAGTCCTCCTAATCGAGGCCTTCTCGGGGGAAAAACGCCGCGGCCTTGCCGATTCTTTAACTTTCATCGTGCTTGTGCTCGGCGCCCTCATAACCGCTCTCTTTTCGCACGTGAGCGCGCCGACTACACTGTTTCACGGCCTGTACGTCGCCGATGAGCTGGGCTATGCATTAAAGGTCGCCGGATTCCTCATCGTCGCCGTCACGCTCGTCTATTCGCGCGCCTACCTTGATCAGCGCGACATCATGCGCGGCGAGTACGATGTGTTGTGCCTGACGGCGCTCCTCGGCATCTTCGTATTGGTGTCGGCGAACAGCCTCATCACCGTGTACATGGGGGTTGAGCTCCTGGCGCTGTCGGTATATGCGCTGATCGCGTTTGACCGCGAGTCGGGGGTCGCCGCGGAAGCCGCGATGAAGTATTTCGTGCTCAGCGCGATCGCCTCCGGCGCGCTGCTCTACGGCATGTCGATAGTCTATGGAATGACGGGCTCGCTCGACCTGGATGTCATTGCGGCGCACATCAGCACCGGCCACGCGAGTCTCGGCGTCGTCTTTGGCCTCGTATTCATTGTGGTTGCCGTCGCCTTCAAATTAGGCGCGGTGCCGTTTCACATGTGGCTGCCCGACGTTTATCACGGCGCGCCGACGAGCGTGACTCTGTTCATCAGCACCGCTCCACAGCTTGCATACTTCGCGCTCGCATTTCGGCTGCTGGCCCATGGGCTTGCAGGTGTCACCGTCGAATGGACCCAGATGCTCGTGCCGCTTGCGGTCTTGACTCTCATCGTCGGCAACCTGGTCGCCATCGCGCAGAGTAACTTGAAGCGCATGCTCGCGTATTCGACCATTGCAAACGTCGGCTTCATTCTTTTGGGTTTTATAGCCGGCACGCCGGCCGGTTTCGGCGCTGCGCTCTTTTACACGCTGGTCTATATTCTGGTTGCGTTGGGCTCGTTCGGTGTCATCCTCATGGCGAGCCACCACGGATTCGAGGCGGATTCCCTCGATGACTACAAGGGCCTTTATGCCCGCGACCCGTTATTGGCCGTGATCATGATGGCGCTCATGTTCTCAACGGCTGGCGTTCCCCCTTTCATTGGATTCTGGGCCAAGCTGCGCATCATCCAGGAGCTTTGGGTTACGCATCACAGCGCGCTGGTCGTCTTTGCCGCAGCAGCCTCTGTTGTCGGCGCGTTCTACTACCTGCGCATCGTCAAGCTCATGTACTTTGACGCGCCCGCCGCTGGGGTTCCGAGGCCCTTGAGGGCTTCCAGAGCGCGCGTCTTCCTCACGCTGAACGCGGCTGCCGTACTTGTGCTCGGCCTCATTCCCGGGCCACTGTTGGATCTTTGCACGCGCATTCTTCATTAAGAACAATGGCTTCCGTGGCGTGTTGCGCTCGTCTCGTTGCACCGCAATTCATGCGGCCTTAGAATGCGCGGCGATTCCGGTGCGGGGTGGAGCAGTCTGGCAGCTCGTCGGGCTCATAACCCGAAGGTCGCAGGTTCAAATCCTGCCCCCGCTACCACGCCTATGTGGTCCTATCCGAGGACATGGTAGTCAATTTATTCCGGAGACATCGGTAACAGCTTAGCACCGAAGGGATTGGGGGCACACTCGACGCGACCTGTCTCGTGATCGAAGAATCCCAAGTCGTAGTGCAT
>Ga0210394_10000388_pt1 | contig 96317 bp, 86 predicted proteins | sample IncBWC12MmetaG_FD_160121 | JGI IMG/M metagenome (GOLD analysis project Ga0210394, IMG submission 160121) | Forest soil microbial communities from Barre Woods Harvard Forest LTER site, Petersham, Massachusetts, United States - Inc-BW-C-12-M | ecosystem: Environmental > Terrestrial > Soil >...
GCCGTGGATGCGGTAGAGCGACGAGCCGAGATACATCGCCCGCGCGCCGAGCGGATTTTCCGGACCGCCGGCCATATAGCGCGGCAGGTCGGGCCGCCGTTTGAGCATGTCGTCCGGCGGAATCCAGTCCGGCCACTCGCGCATGGCGCTGATCGTCTTCACGCCGGACCAGGTGAAGCCCGGACGGCCGACGCCGATGCCGTAGCGCAGCGCCTTGCCGCCTCCCTCGACCAGATAGAGAAAGCGGTGCGGGGTGTCGATGATGATCGTGCCCGGATGCTCGTCGCCGTCATAGGCGACGACCTGGCGGTCGTATTTAGGATCGACCAGCGCATGCGCCGCTTGGCCGGGCACCGGCGCGGCGTAGCTCGAGCCTGGCGCACTTTGCATAGCGTTCGGCTCCGCGGCCGCGCCCGGTTGATAGTCCGGCTGCTCCGGCTGGTAAGCGTGCGGAGCATTCCACGGCCGCGCCGGGCCGCCGAACAGGAATTCGATGAAGCCGCCGCCGAGATTGGGCTCGCGCGCTTCGGCGTAGCGTTGCCCGCCCTGCCCGGCGCGCGGATCGAACGACTCGGTGCCGTTCGCGCTCTGGTTCGCCGCGTAGGAATCGGGAGCGATCTGGAGAGGGTCGGCAGACGCCGGAACATACAACGCGCTCGCCAGGAGCGCGGACACGAAGATACGCCGCATTGCTCTACTCTGTACTCGTTACTGTCTCACGCTCGAGCCGAACACCGTTCCGCTCGCACGGACGAGTACAGACGCAAACCTCGACTGTTTGGTAAATTTGGCGCCGCAGATTTTTCGCAACTGCCCTCTTTGTACATTGTTCATCAAGTTAGAGTTTATTTTGAATGAATGGCTCCCTGTTATGGTTAATCGATCGTGCGCCGGCGCCTTCGCGCTCCGGCGGGCCGGCGCCTATGCCGTGAACCCCCTGTTAAGTGGCCGGCCGCTAGTCTTACGCGGTCAAGTTGGTGGGCAATGGCCGAGCCGCGCAAAGTCTTCCGCATCGAAGAGACCGCCGCCGCCACGAGCCTCCAGCCGCAGGCCGAGGACGATCCGGCCGCGCTCGCTCACGCCGCGATCATGCACGAGATCAGTGCGTTGCGCTCGCTGCTCGCGCCCGCGTCGAGCGCACGGCCGGGGCGAACCGAGCCGTCGCAGCGCCGCGAGATCGCGCGGCTTGCGTCCGAGCTGCACCTGATCCACTCCGTGATCCGCGGCACCGGCAGCGAACCTCTCGATCCGGGGCTGCGCCTGCAAGCCGAGCAGATGACGCGCATCGCCTGCGAACTCGACGCGGTCATCAAGGGCAGCGAGCAGGCGACGCAGAAGATTCTCGCCGCCGCGGAAGACATCGATCAGGCGGCGAACAATCTGTCCGCCGCGCTCAAAGGCGAAATCGAGCAGGGCCTGGCCCAGGACATCCAGGATCGCGTGATCGAAATCTTCGAGGCCTGCAATTTCCAGGACCTCACCAGCCAGCGCGTGGCCAAGGTGATGGCGACGCTCGATCGCATCGAAGGGCAGATTACCCGCGCGCTCGCCGAGTTCACCCGCGCCGATGACCCGCTGGTCACGCATGGGCCGCGCCTCGACAGCGACCGCGGCCACGTCTCGCAGAACGACATCGATTCGATGTTCGGCGCCGGCGCTCGGTAAGCGCTAATGAGCGGCCGGCGGCTTGCCGGAGCGGGCCACGCCCTCAGGCGCGCAGCGCACATAGACGCCGGTGCCGTAACGGCCGGCAATCTCCGGGTCCATCCAGCGCAGGATGATGGTGCGGCCGTCGAACGCGACAATTTCGCGGTCCTGCGTGCCGCCGCCCGGCCCGGGCGGACCGACATAGTTATGGCCGTTCGGGCTGCCTTTGAGGTGCAGCTCCTGCAATTGCGCGCTGTCGGCAAGGTACATCATCACCCCGCCATTGGGCCCGCGATTGATCACGACCGGCTGGCCGCATTGGCCCCGCGCCGCGGCCTCGGTGCGCGCGCGGTCCTCTTCCTTGTGATAGGCGCCATAGCCCCAGCGGCCGACGATCTCCTCGGGCCGGATCGAGGCCGGCATTTCCGGAGCGGTGGCCGCCGTTGGCGGCGCCGTGTCTGATGACGAGGACAGCGACGAGAACGGATTGGTCGTGCAGGCGCCGAGCGCGAGCGCGCAGAGAGCCGCTACAGCCCCAACAACACGTAGATCGCGCAGCGACGCACTCATGAAGGCTCTCCCTCGAACGACCCACATCGAGCCGGAAAGGCCGGCCCGAGGGCATTGCCGCGACGCGGACGCCGGGTACTCCGCCCGACCATTGCCGCCGATGGTGGCCGGCTTTAGGCCGACAGCGTCGGCGACCGCGAAAACGCGCCCGTTCTACACATTTTGTCCTTTAAACTTTGTTGCAAATCTTAGGCTTCCCATGGCCGAGCCTTCCCCAGCTACCGTTCGCGCCGCAAAAGCATCGTTGCAAACCCGCTCGCATACTTTGGCACCGGGCCGGCAAGAGCACCAGGGCCGGTCGTCTCCCATGTGCCGCGCCCCGCGCCCGCCGGAGCTTGACAGGTTGTGCGACCCGCCCTATCTCCCGCTCAGCTCTTGGCACTCAATAACATCGAGTGCTAAGGCGCTTTGATACATAGCCTTTCCGCAATTGGGGAGAGCCGCCGCACGGCGGCAATGAGGAGATCATGGCAAAACTGAAGTTTCGGCCCCTGCATGATCGGGTGGTCGTCAAGCGCATCGAAGCCGAGGAGCGGTCCAAGGGCGGCATCATCATTCCCGATACGGTCAAGGAGAAGCCGCAGGAGGGCGAGGTCGTCGCCGTCGGGCCGGGCGGCCGCGACGAGAATGGCAAGCTCATCATCATGGGCGTCAAGGCCGGCGACCGCGTGCTGTTCGGCAAGTGGTCGGGGACCGAGGTCAAGCTCGACGGTGACGAGCTCCTGATCATGAAGGAGTCCGACATCATGGGCGTGATCGCCTGAAGCCTACATCCGGTCATTGGCCGGGCTTGATCCGGCCATCCATCGGGCTCGTCGGCTGCATGGATCATCGGGTCAAGCCCGGTGATGACGAGCCGCGAACTAGAACAATCAGGAGCAAACAAACAATGGCTGCGAAAGAAGTACGATTTTCCGGCGACGCCCGCGAGCGCATGCTGCGCGGCGTGGAGACGCTCGCCAATGCCGTGAAGGTGACGCTCGGCCCCAAGGGCCGCAACGTCGTGATCGAGAAGAGCTTCGGCGCCCCGCGCATCACCAAGGACGGCGTCACCGTCGCCAAGGAGATCGAGCTCGAAGACAAGTTCGAGAACATGGGCGCGCAGATGGTGCGCGAAGTCGCACAGAAGACCAATGACCAGGCTGGCGACGGCACCACCACCGCGACCGTGCTCGCTCACGCCATCGTCAAGGAAGGCGCCAAGTCGGTCGCCGCCGGCATGAACCCGATGGACCTCAAGCGCGGCATCGACCTCGCCGTCCAGGCGGTCGTGGCCGACATCAAGAAGCGGGCGAAGAAGGTCGGCTCGTCCGCGGAGGTGGCGCAGGTCGGCACCATCTCGTCGAACGGCGACGCGACCGTCGGCAAGATGATCGCTGCGGCGATGCAGAAGGTCGGCAACGAAGGCGTGATCACCGTCGAGGAAGCAAAAGCGCTGGAGACCGACGTCGAGATCGTCGAAGGCATGCAGTTCGACCGCGGCTATCTCTCGCCCTACTTCATCACCAATGCCGAGAAGATGCTGGCCGAGCTCGAGGACGCCTACGTGCTGCTGCACGAGAAGAAGCTCCCCGGGCTGCAGCAATTGCTCCCGGTGCTCGAAGCGGTGGTGCAGTCGGGCCGTCCGCTGCTCATCGTCGCCGAAGACGTCGAGGGCGAAGCGCTCGCCACGCTCGTGGTCAACAAGCTGCGCGGCGGGCTCAAGGTCGCGGCGGTGAAGGCTCCGGGCTTCGGCGATCGTCGCAAGGCGATGCTCGAGGACATCGCCGTCCTGACCGGCGGCCAGCTCATCTCCGAGGATCTCGGCATCAAGCTCGAGAACGTCACGGTGGCGATGCTCGGCCGCGCCAAGAAGGTCGTGATCGAGAAGGAAAAGACCACGATCATCGACGGCGCCGGCAAGAAGAAGGACATCGAGGGCCGCGTGCAGCAGATCAAGCAGCAGATCGAGGAGACGACCTCCGACTACGACCGCGAGAAGCTGCAGGAGCGCCTCGCCAAGCTCGCGGGCGGCGTCGCGGTGATCCGCGTCGGCGGCGCGACCGAGGTCGAGGTGAAGGAGAAGAAGGATCGCGTCGAGGACGCGCTCAACGCCACCCGCGCCGCGGTCGAGGAAGGCATCGTACCCGGCGGCGGCGTCGCGCTGCTGCGCGCCAAGAAGGCGATCGGCAAGCTCAGCAACGATAATGCCGACGTGCAGGCCGGCATCAACATCGTGCTCAAGGCGCTGGAAGCTCCGCTGCGCCAGATCGCGGAGAATTCCGGGGTCGAAGGCTCGATCGTGGTCAACAAGATCATGGAGAACAAGTCGGAGACCTTCGGCTTCGATGCGCAGACCGAGGAGTATGTCGACATGATCGACAAGGGCATCGTCGACCCAGCCAAGGTGGTGCGTGCGGCGCTGCAGGATGCCGCCTCGGTCGCGAGCCTTCTGGTCACGACCGAAGCCATGGTCGCCGAGATGCCGAAGGAGAAATCGCCGATGCCGGCGATGCCGCCCGGCGGCGGCGGGATGGACTTCTGATCTCCCAGGCCGCCGAATGCAAAAAGGGCGCGGTGGAAGCCGCGCCCTTTTTGTTACAATAAGCGCTCAACCGCTTGAGAAAACACATGACCGCAATGACCGCCGACCCGTTCGCGAAGTTCAAGGAAGCCCAGCGCGAGGGCTGGTCGTCGTTTGTTCCGGTCGAGATCATGACGACGACGCCGGCCGGCAAGCTGGTGAAGTTCGCGCAGGTGAAGGCAGGTCAGCACGTGCTCGACGTGGCCTGCGGCACCGGCGTCGTTGCCATCACGGCGGCGCGGCGCGGCGCCAGTACGTCGGGCCTCGATCTGACGCCGGCCCTGATCGAGCGGGCGCGCGAGAATGCCGGCATCGCCGGCATCGAGGCAGAGTTCATTGAAGGCGACGCTGAGGCGTTGCCTTACCCTGACGAATCCTTCGACGTCGTGCTCAGCCAGTTCGGCCACATCTTCGCGCCGCGTCCCGCGGTGGTGACGCGCGAGATGCTGCGAGTGCTCAAGCGCGGCGGCCGGATCGCGTTTTCGACCTGGCCGCCCGAGCACTTCGTCGGACGCCTGTTCGCCTTCGTCGCGCGGAACATACCGCCGCCTCCGGCCGGCGCCGAACAGCCGGCCGCGCCGCCACTGTGGGGCGACCCGAACGTCATCCGCGAGCGGCTCGGCGCGGCGGTGACCGACCTGCAGTTCGCCCGCGATACCATGGTGGCGCCGGCGCTGAGCATTCAGCATTTTCGAGCGGCGCAGGAAAAGACCATTGGCCCGCTGATCAAGCTTGTCGTCGCGCTGCAGAACGAGCCGGCAAAGCTCGCCACGCTGCGCGCCGAGTTCGAGGCTATGGCCGGCGAGGTTTACGAAGACAACGCCATCCACGCGTCGTTCCTGATGACACGCGCGGTCAAGGCGTAATCGCGCCAGCCCTTCAATTGGTCATCAGCCGGAAGCGCAGCGTGGTCGCGCCGAGGAACTCGATCACGTCGCCGTGGCGCCGCCAACTCGTCACTTGCGCGAGCGCGGCAAGCAGATTCTCATCGCCGCTCTGCCGCTCCGGCGCGCATTGCGCCGGCTCGGCGGGCGGGGCCGGCTCGGTGACGATGGTGATGGTATCGGCGGCAACACTGGCCTGACCGCGCGTGCTCGCGCACCACAGGTCGATCGAGGTGGCGCCATTCTCGCCGATCTGCAGGATCGGCACGCGCTTCGAGCCGCGCATCGGCGCTGCCTCGAGCATGAGCTCGCGGTCGAACGGGAATGCCTTCTCGCTTGCGATCGCGGGCCCGATCGAAATTGAGACGAGCGCGTAGAGGAGACAACGGGCGAAACGCCGGCGCAAGCTAGGCATTCGTCAGCTCCGAGGGAGAGTGCGGGAAGAGTGCGGCCGAACGGCCGCGCCAACGATAAGGCCGCGCGCTATGTGCCGGCGTCAAGCTCATCTGGGCAGCAAGGCGAATGGCAAGCGTTGCTCGCCATTCGTGCCTCGTACCTCAGTGCGGCGGCAACACCGCGATGCTCGGGAAGAAGAGGTAGCAAGCCACCCCGATCAGGACGAGATAGGCCAGCAGCACCAGGCACCAGCCGAAATTGTGCCGGATCACCTCGCCTTCATTGCGCACGAAGCGGCTCGTGGAAACGCCGACGCTCGCGGTCTGCGGCGCGATCGGCTTGCCGACCTCGGCGCCCACCGAATTGAGCGTCGGCAGGAGCAGCAGCGGAAAGCCGAGCACTTTGCCGACCAGCGCCTGGAAGGTGCCGAACATGGCGTTGGTCGAGGTGTTGCTGCCGGAGAGCGCCACGCCGATGAAGCCAAGGATCGGCGCGACGATGATGAAGGCCGTCCCGATCTTGGAGAAGGCGCTGGCGAGCGATCCGGCCATGCCCGAATAGTTGAAGACATAGGCAAGGCCGAAGATGAACACGCCGACGAGGCAGGCGCCCCACATCTGCGACCAGGTCTTGGCGAAGATCTCGCCGACCTGCTTGAGGCTGACGCGGAGCAGGATCGCGGTGATGATCCACGAAACGAGGATCGCGGTGCCGCCGACGAACGGCGTCCAGTTGAACGCCGCGGTGATTTTCGCACCCGGCGTGATCGCCGAACTCGCGGCGACGTCCATATGCAGCAGACGGATCGACGGTAAGCCGGACCAGGGTCCGGTCCAGGCGACGACAACGATCACCAGCACGGCGATCGGCAACCAGGCCCAGAGGATGTCGCTGCCGGTCAATCCATGCGCCGCCACTTGCGTGTCGCCGACTGCCGGCTGGCCGCCATAGGCCATGACCTGCGTCGGCCGCCAGACCTTGAGCAGCAGCAGCAGAGCTACGAAGCAGACGATCGCGCCGACGACATCGGGCAAATAGGGCCCGAGATAAACGGCGGTCGGCAATTGTCCGGCGATGTAGCCGAGCGAGCCGACGATCGCGAGCGGCCAAGCCGACCACATGCCTTTGCTGCCGGACACGAGATAAAGAAGGATCCACGGCGGCAGCAAAGCGAGGATGGCGACGATCTTGCCGACCGAGGCCGAGTAGATCGGCAGCAGCTCCGAAAACGACATGCCGAGCGTGCCCGCGGTCACCGTCGCGAGCGCGATGATCGGGGCGCCGAGCGCGCCGTAGGAGACCGGCGCGTTGTTGGCGATGGCGGCAACCCGGATGGCGTCGAGATCGGGAATGCCGAGCGCGATCAGAATGGGCGCGACGAACGCCCAGGGGTAACCGAAGCCGACCAATCCCTCGAGCAGCGCGCCGAAGGCCCAGGCGAACAGGATGGTTTGCACCCGCACGTCGCGGGTTCCCTGCTGGGCGAGCCAGCGTTGCAGCTTGTCGAACGACCCGGTCGTCACCAGGGTGTTGAACAGCATCACTCCCCAAAAAGTGATCCAGTCGACGTTCCACACGCCGGTGGCGGAGCCGTAAAGATAGGCGCGCACACCCTCGTCGAGCGGCATTTTCCAGACCCACAGGCCGAGGACCAGGGTCACGAGCGAGCCGATGAGCGTCGCCAGCCACGCCGAGAGCCGCAGCACGGCGAGCAGGAACAACAGCAACAGCAACGGAATGAGCGCCACGAGCCAAGTGACGAACAGATTCCCGGTCGGATCGAGGATTTGCGCAAACATGGAGTCCCCCCAGCAAGCGCCGGCAACCGGCGCCGATCGTTCAAGCCGCGTCGCCTTGATGGCCGAGGCTTGGTCGCAAAACCGCCTTCGGCGACATCTAGCGAACGAGATGTTTTGTCGCTCCTCGCACACTAGGCGAGTCCCGCGGCGACCGCTATTGGAGCCATCGTCGCGGGAGCCCCACTACTAACATTGTCCGATGGATCAACTCACCATAATAAGCATAGTGCGGTGCACCATCGGCCTCTTGTCGGTTGAAGGGGCGTGGGCGTGGGCGTGGGCGAGGCACGCTGATTGCCTCGCGCCGCCGCGCGCGCATCGCCCGGAAACCGGAGGTCCTCTGTGAGAAACCTTGTCGCGACAATCGCCACGATCTGGCGGCTGTCGATTCCTTATTTCCGCTCCGAGGACCGCTTTGCCGGCTGCACCCTCCTGGCGGCGGTGATCGCGATCGAGCTGTCGCTCGTCGCGGCGCAGGTCATTCTGAACCAATGGTACAATCGTTTCTACAACACCCTGCAGGATCGCAACTGGGACGCCTTCGTGAGCGCGATCCTGTTCTTCTGCGTGCTGGCGTCGATCTATACCGTGCTTGTGGTCTACCAGACCTATCTCAATCAATGGCTGCAGATCCGCTGGCGGCGCTGGATGACGCAGAACTATCTGAGCCAATGGCTCAACGCCGCCAATCATTACCGCATGCAGCTTCTCGGCGACGCGGCCGACAACCCGGACCAGCGCATCGCCGACGACCTGCAAATGTTCGTGCAGTACACGCTCACGATCACCACCGGCCTGCTCAACTCGGTGGTGACGCTTTGCTCGTTCATCGTCATCTTGTGGACCTTGTCGGCGAACGCGCCGCTGCACCTGTTCGGCTCGAGTTTCGACATTCCCGGTTATCTGGTGTGGGCGGCGCTGATCTACGCAGTGTTCGGAACCGTGCTTACTCACCTGATCGGCTGGCGGCTGATCCCGCTGAATTTCATGCAGCAGCGCTACGAAGCCGATTTCCGCTTTAATCTCGTACGTACGCGCGAAAACTCCGAGCAGATCGCTGCGCTCGACGGCGAGGCGGCGGAGCGCGAGAGTCATCTCGGCCGCTTCCGCCGGGTGGTGAACAACTGGCTGGCGCTGATGCAACGCCAGAAGCAGCTCATGTTCTTCACCCAGAGCTATTCGCAAGCCTCGGTCATCTTCCCCTACATCGTCGTCAGTCCGGCCTACTTCGCCGGCGCGATGCAGCTCGGCGGCCTGATGCAGACGGCCTCCGCCTTCAACAGCGTGCAGAACGCCCTCTCCTATTTCATCACCGCGTACCGGCAGATCGCCGAATGGCGTGCGATCATCGCGCGCTTGTCCGGGTTCGAGGACGCGATCGCCGCCGGCCGCACCGCCGCGGTCACGCCACCGGCGATCGAGGTCGCGCCCGGCGGCGGAGCGGTGTTTGCGATCGACGCCCTCGATGTACGTCTGCCGAGCGGTGAGCCGATCGTCGCCGCCGAGCATGTTGCGTTTGCGCCCGGCGAGCGGGTGCTGGTGACCGGGCCTTCCGGCGCCGGCAAGTCGACGCTGTTCCGCGCCATTGCCGGCATCTGGCCGTTCGGCTCGGGCCGGGTGATGGTGCCGAAGGGCGCCAAGGTGATGCTGCTGCCGCAGCGGCCTTATTTCCCGGTGGAGACGCTCGCCGCGGCGGTCGCCTATCCGGGGAAGGCCGGCACGTTCGACGATGCCCGCATCGGCGAGGCGCTGATCGCCGTCGGACTTCCGCAGCTCGTCGAACGGCTCCGCGAAGAAGCGCACTGGAATCGCATGCTCTCGCTTGGCGAACAGCAGCGCCTAGCGATCGCGCGCGCGCTCCTGCAGGCACCCGACTACCTGTTCCTCGACGAAGCGACCGCTTCGCTCGACGAGCCCGCCGAGGCGGCGCTCTATCGCCTGCTGCAGGAACGGCTCAAGGGCGCGACGATCATCTCCATCGGACATCGCTCGACGCTCGGCGCGTTTCATCGCCGGCGGATCGAGCTCGTGCCGCATGGCGACTTCTATCAGGTGCGGGAGGCCGCGCTGATCTCGGCCGCCGAGTGATGCCGCCGCCGGCGCCCTCCCCGTCTTTCGCGATGATGCGCAAAACGAAACGGCCGGCGGCTTTCGCCACCGGCCGCGATTCCTTACCGTTCGCCCGATCTATTTGAGCGCGTTGATCGAGGTGGCGAACGAAAGCTTGGCGATGAAGGTCGCACCGCACCAGTTGGAGCCGGGAAGCGGGGACGGATTGATCGGCGTGGTGGCGATGCCGGCCGCGGTGTGATCGCTGGTAAAGGCGTTGCAATCACCCTTGCTCAGGTCGCTCTGATAGTAGCGCAGATCGAGCGTGAACGCCTTCCAGGTGAATGCGAGACCGACGTCCCAGTTGGCGTAGCTCTTGTACGGGATACCGGCGGGGAACCCGGCTACGCCGTAAAACGCATCGCTGGTGCCGAGTTGCCACCAGCCCACGTCACCCGAGACATAGGCGCCGATGCCGTACTGGAACCACGTCGACGGAGCGGTCAGGGTGATGTTGCCGGCATAGTAGATGCCCGGCGCGCCCGAATTGAGCACCGACGGCGAGCCCCAGATCGAGCCGCCGAAGTTGAAATTATCGTTCACCGTGTAGGTGGCTTTGCCGTAGCCTTCGACGAAGCTCACATTCTGTTTGACGACGTTGCCGTTCGGCAAGGTAGTGGCGATCGACGGACCGCCGCCGAGGCTGTTACAAAGTACCGGCGTGTTGAAGCACTGGCCGCCCGGGTAGTAGTAGTACCAACCGCCGAAATCGAGCGCGAGCTTGTCGAAGGTCGGCCGGATGCCGCCGTAGAAGTCGATCTCGGCCGAGGCGCGGTTGGGGAAGTCGATGCTCTCGCCGGAGACGCCGATATAGCCCTGGAGGTCCTTGCTGAAGTTGTAGCGCGGCTCGAACCCGGCCGCCGTCGAGGGCCGATGATCCGACTGGGTGATGCCGCGGAAATTGTAGTCCGACATCAGCGCCGCGGTGATCGCGATATCCCAAGGATTCGGCGGGGGCGGCGGTGGCGCCGGCGCCTTCACGGCCATGTCGGCGGCCATCGCGGCGGATGCCACGAGGCTCGCGGCGACAACAAGCGAAACGGTAATTCTTTTCATAATCTGCCCCTCTGATCCCCTGTCCGTGCGCCGCAAATACCCCGACTACCCCAAACACCGCCCACTGGGCCCCATTCGCGCAGCCGAAGGCGCGACCGGCATGTCATAATTTTCAATGAGGTGATGCCCAATCCAAGATGAAACAAGCAGCAAATGCTGCCTTTTTATGCGATCTTCACAGATTCGTAACGAGTGTGGCACGGGGAACACACTCAAGGGTTTCCAACGCCTGCGGCAGGGTTACATTGCCGCGGTGCGCCGTAGCGCCACGCGCTATCCGGCGGGGGGCGGCACCTGCGCATGCCGGACATGCACCCGCGAACAGCGAATCGGCCGCCCGCCTCCCGTCCTCTTCGGCTATCATGCGATGGCAGTGGCCCGGGTAGGGCCGCGGAGGCTTAGCAATGAAGGCAAGTGTTGACGGGCGCGTCATCGCGCAAAGCGACGACATCGTCGCCTGTGCCGGCTACCAGTATTTTCCGCGTGCGGCGGTGCGCATGGACTGGCTCGAGAAGGTCGCAAAGACCGAGCATGACCTGGCCTGTCCGCACGGCGTCCAGTTCTACGACGTTGTCGTCGACGGCCAGCGCCATCGGCGCGCGGCGTGGTCGTATGAAGCGCCGCGGCCGGCGATGGCGCAGGTCGCCGACCGGTTCGGATTCTGGGAGGACGTCCAGGTGGCGTAAGCCGCGTGCGCAAAGCGCCGCGACAGCCCGCGCCGCGCCGCCCGGCAACGCAAAGAAAGCGATCGCCGCCGCGCGATCGCTCCAAGCTTCAATAGCTGAGCGCTGCCGGTCTCCGACCGCAGCGCTTCCTTCGTCAGTCCGCTGAGCGCAAGACCGCCCTAGGCGTCGTCACCGTGGTCGCCGTGACCACCCCCGTGACCGCCGCCATAGCCGCCGGCCAAGCCGGAGCCCATGGGAGACGGAGTCCAGGCCGGAGCTGCCGGCTCAGGGGCGGGAGCGGCAGGAGCAGGCTTCCTCGCCGGCGCCTTGTGCTTCGGCGCGGCCTTCTTCGGCGCCGCGGCTTTCTTCGGCGCTGCCTTCTTCGCGACCTTCCTCGTTGACTTCTTCGCCGCCCGCTTTGTTGTCTTTTTCTTTTTGCGTGCCGGGGCCGCCTTCTTCTTTTTCGCGGACTTCTTCTTCGCCTTCGACCTCTTCGCCATAATCGTCCTCCCGATCCATGCTCCGAAATACAAATTCGGTCGGCCTCCAAAGGAGACCGGGTTCACGCCACCCTACCCGCCGAGCCCCACTCAACCCGCGGCCAACAACCTGCGGCCATTAACCCGCCGCCATGGGCGAGCCCCTTGCCGCACCCGGCCGCTGCGGCCGAACGGCGGGCGGACTTGGCCCTCCGGTGGCCCAATCGACCAGCTCGACCGTATGGACGGTCGGCAGGTCCGTGCCCGCCGCGATCTGCGTCATGCAGCCGAGATTGCCGGCTGCGATCACGTCAGGTCGCAGTCTCTCGATAGTCCCGACTTTGCGCTCGCGCAACCTCCTTGCGATGTCGGGCTGCAGAATATTGTAGGTGCCGGCCGAGCCGCAGCACAGATGACCGTCAGGAATATCCTTGACCGCGAAGCCGAGCTTGGTGAGTAGTTCCTTCGGCTGGCGGATGATACGCTGGCCATGCTGCAGCGAGCAGGCTGCGTGATAGGCGACGACGAGCCCGGGAGCGTCTGCAACGGGTTCGAGCGGCAGCGCGGCGAGATATTCCACAATATCCTTGGTGAGATTTGCTATGCGCGCGGCTCGTTCGGCGTAGACCGGGTCGTCGCGCAGCATGAAGCCGTAATCCTTCACCGTGGTGCCGCAGCCCGACGACGTGATCAGGATCGCGTCAAGGCCGCCGGCCGCCGTCCAGGCGTCGATATTGATGCGCGCCTGAGCAAGGGCCTCGTCCTCGCGGCCCATGTGATGGACGAGCGAGCCGCAACAGGCTGCGCCTTCCGTCACCGTCACTTCGATGCCGTGCCGCACCAGCACCCGGATCGCCGCGGCGTTGATCTGCGGCGCGACGATATCGTTGATACAGCCGGCGAGCAGCGCCACGCGGCCTTTGCGCTCGCCCGGCGCCGCGGCCGTTTGCGCGACCGGCGCCCGGTACGGCCAGCGCCATGGCGCGAGTTCGAGCATCGCGGCCATGCGTTTGAGCCCGAGCACTCCGGCCAGCGGAGCGAGCGGCTTGGCGAGGAACGCCGCCGCCAGCGCCAGCCGGAAGCGGCGCGGATAGGGCATCAGCCCGGCGAGCGTCGCGCGCAGGAGGCGCTCGATGGCCGGCCGCTGGTAGGTCTCCTCGATATGCGCGCGCGCGTGATCGACGAGATGCATGTAGTGCACCCCGGAGGGGCAGGTGGTCATGCAAGCGAGACAGGACAGGCAGCGGTCGATGTGCTGCACGATTTCGGCCGTCGCCGGCCGTTCGTTCTCCAGCATGTCCTTGATCAGGTAGATGCGCCCGCGCGGCGAATCGAGCTCGTTGCCGTCAAGCACGTAAGTCGGACAAGTCGCCGTACAGAAGCCGCAATGCACGCAGGCGCGCAGGATCTTCTCCGACTCCGCCACGTGCGGATCGGCGAGTTGCGCAAGCGTGAAAGAGGTCTGCATGACTAGACGCCCGCCCACATGCGCCCGGCATTGAGCACGCCCTGAGGATCGAAGCTCGCGCGCAAGCGCTTGGTCAATGCCGCAAGGCCGGCAGGCTCGGGCGTAAACACCGCGACGCTGGCGCGCACCGCCGCCGGCGCGCGGATCAGCGTCGCGTGGCCGCCGGCCGCGGCGGCGGCCGTGCGCACGAGGCTCGCGCCGGCGTCATCCGAAGCCGGCAAAGCGGCCCAGACGAGGCCGCCGGCCCAGTCGTACATGATCTCCGCCCGGGCCTTGGCGACGAGCGTGCGGCCGACTTCGGCGCCGCCCGAAGGCGCCGTGGAGATTCGCCAAATATCGTGCCGCCCGGCAGGTCCGGCGGCGGCGAACGGCGCAACATCGCGGACCGCGCGCCAAAACGCGCGTGAGGGAACTTCCGCAAGCGCGTCCGACATGCCGAACGGAGTGACGATTTTGTCCAGCACGCGCTTGCGATGCGCGATCGAGGGAGCAACGCCCTCGAGACGGAATGCCGTGATCGCGGCGCGCGCGCCGGCGACTTCGGCAATGCGCGCCGCCGCGGGCGCCGGCAAATGCGCCGCCGCCGACGCGTCGGCAAATGAGCCCATCACCGCCGCCATCAGCTTCGCCGCCGTCGCATCATCGAGGCCGCGCACTAGGACGGTCTCTTCGGTCTCGGCGCGCGGCAGCGTCTTCACCGTCACGTCGGTCATCGCGGCGAGCGTGCCCCAGGAGCCGGCGAGGAGCTTGCAGAGATCGTAGCCGGTGACGTTCTTGACCACGCGCCCGCCGGACTTGAAGGTCTCGCCGCGTCCGGACACGGCGCTGACGCCGAGGAAATGGTCGCGCGCTGCGCCGGCCTTGATGCGCCGCGGCCCGGAAAGATTCGCCGCCATCGCCCCGCCGATCGTTCCGGCGTTCTCCGCCGTGCCGAGGAGCACGCCATAATCCATCGGCTCGAAGGCGAGCTCCTGTCCGCTTGCCGCTACCAGCGCCTCGATCTCGGCGAGCGGCGTTGCCCCCTTCGCCGAGAGCACCAGCTCAGCCGGCTCGTAGAGCGTGACGCCGGAGAGCGCGGAGAGGTCGAGCGTTGCGTCCCATTGCGCCGCACGCCCGATCGCGCGCTTGCCGCCATGGCCGACGAGCTCGAGCGTCTTGCCGCCGGAGAGCGCCCATTGGATCGCCTGCTCGACCTCGGCGGCATCGCGCGGTTTGAGATGCTCGGCGTTCATCCGGCGGCCTGTGGCGGCGCTGTGAATGGCACAGGCGTCAAAACCGGGGAAGGTCAGGAAACGCCACGCGGCCCGCATGCACGTGCATGCGCCCGAGCTCGGCGCAGCGATGCAGCGTCGGAAACACTTTCCCCGGATTGAGCAGGCTCTGGTCGTCGAATGCGCATTTGACGCGCTGCTGCTGGTTGAGATCGCTCTCGGAAAACATCACCGGCATCAGGTCGCGCTTCTCGACGCCGACGCCATGCTCGCCGGTCAGAACGCCGCCGACCTCGACGCAGAGCCGCAGGATATCGGCGCCGAATGCTTCGGCGCGCTCGAGCTCGCCCGGCTTGTTGGCGTCATAGAGGATCAGCGGATGCAGATTGCCGTCGCCGGCGTGGAACACATTGGCGACGCGCAGGCCGTATTTTGCCGAAAATTCCTGCATGCGCCGCAGCACCAGCGGCAGCTGCGCCCGCGGGATGGTGCCGTCCATGCAGTAATAGTCCGGCGAAATGCGCCCGACTGCCGGGAACGCGGCCTTACGGCCGGCCCAGAACAACAGCCGCTCCTCCTCGGTGGCGGAGACGCGGCAGGTCACGGCGCGGCACTCCCGCGCGATCGCCTCGACGCGCGTGAGCAGATGATCGACCTCCGCGCGCGGACCGTCGAGCTCGACGATGAGCAGCGCCTCGACGTCGAGCGGGTAGCCGGCATGAACGAACTCCTCGGCGGCGTGGATCGCGGGGCGGTCCATCATCTCCATGCCGCCGGGAATGATGCCGGCGCCGATGATGCGTGCGACGCATTCGCCGCCATCCTCGGAGGCGGCAAAACCGATGAGCGCGGCACGCGCGCATTCCGGCCGCTTGAGGATGCGCACCGTAACTTCGGTGACGACGCCGAGCAGTCCCTCCGAGCCGGTGACGACGCCCAGGAGGTCGTAGCCGGCGGCGTCGAGATGAGTACCGCCAAGCCGCAGGATTTCGCCGCTCATCAGCACCAGCTCGCAGCCGAGCACGTTGTTGGTGGTGACGCCGTATTTCAAACAATGCACGCCGCCGGAATTTTCCGCGACATTGCCGCCGATGGTGCAGGCGATCTGCGACGACGGATCGGGCGCGTAGTAGAAGCCGGCATGCTCGACCGCCTGCGACACCGCGAGATTGGTCACCCCGGGGCCGACCACGGCGACGCGGTTGTCGAAGTCGAGCGCGTGGATGCGATTGAATTTGGAGAGGCCGAGCAACACGCCGTCGCCGAGCGGCAGCGCCCCGCCCGAGAGCGACGTGCCCGCTCCGCGCGGCACGACCTTGATGCCCTCGCGATGGCAGTAGCTGAGCACCGCGGAAACCTGTTCGGTGGTTTCAGGCAACACCACCACCATCGGCAGCTGACGGTAAGCGGTAAGCCCGTCGCTTTCAAAGGGCCGCATCGCCTGCTCGGAGGCGATGACCCCCTCGCCCGGCACGATGCGCTTGAGTGCCGCCACGATGTCGGCGCGGCGCGCAAGCACGGTCTCATCCGATTGCGGCATTGCAACAGGCATGCGGGTCTTTCCCGGGCGGTCATTGGATCGACCGCGAAGCACTATAGCGCCATTTGGCGGCCATGGCCCGCGCGCGATGGCCCCGCGCGCTACGCGCACGCTGCGGCACCAAGCCGCGAATTGGGCGTTGACACGCTATGACGGGGCCGCTTGAACGACGGCGGCGGGGACTTGGTCCGACGTGACAGGGAGGCTGATGACATGAGGATGAGGACGCTGATCATTGCCGGTGGGCTGTTGATCGCATCGGCGGCTGCGGGGCTCGCGCAGGACGCCGAAAAAGGCGAAAAATCGTTCAAGAAGTGCCTGATCTGCCACGCGATCGGCCCCGGCGCGCAGAACAAAGTGGGGCCGGAACTCAACGGCCTTGACGGCCGCAAATCCGGCACGGCGCCGAACTACAGCTACTCCGACGCCAACAAGAATTCCGGCATCGTCTGGAACGAGGCGAGTTTCAAGGAATACATCAAGGACCCCAAGGCCAAGGTACCCGGAACCAAGATGATCTTCGCCGGCATCACCAACGAGCAGGAAATCAACGACCTCTGGGCCTATGTCAGCCGCTTCGACGCCGAGGGCAACATCAAAAAGTAAACGAGGAAGGCGCCGCCACCCCGCCGGTTTACGTCAAAATAAATTGCGCGAAATATAGGCGCGCTCGTCGTTGACGCGCGAATAGACGCTGTGTCACCTATCTGCGACCATCGTCACCCCGCCCGATTGGCGCCGCCTGCCGGAGCCAACCGGGCGGTATTGCGCCAAGGCGCGCAACAACGTTAACGAGCGCGGGGTCACGGAGGATTAAGTCCCATGGCGGTTCGGCCGGCATGACCGAAAACGCGCTACGGGCCGCAGCCGGCCCGCAGGATGCTTCCAGCTCCCCATTGCTGGAGATAGCGGACGTGACGATACGCTTCGGCGGCATCGTCGCGCTCGAGAGCGTTACCTTCTCGGTCGGCAAAGGCCGGATCGTCGGCCTGATCGGTCCGAACGGCGCCGGCAAAACCACCCTGTTCAATTGCCTGAGCCGGCTTTATCGGCCGTCGCACGGCGACATTCGGCTGAGCGGACGCTCGCTGAACCGCTGCGCGCCGGCTGACATCGCCGCGCTCGGCCTCGGCCGCACGTTCCAGGCTCCGGCGCTGTTCGCCTCGATGTCGGTACTCGACAACGTCAAAGTCGGCGCGCATGCGCGCGGCCGCAACGGCCCCTTGACCGACGTAGTGACGCTGCCGCGCACCCGGAGCGAAGAGCACGAGCTCGACCGCAGCGCCCGCTCGATGCTCGCCTTCGTCGGCCTTGCCGACGCGGCGAACCGGCCGGCCGCGACGCTGACTTTGGGCGCGCGCAAGCGCGTCGAGCTGGCGCGCGCGCTCGCCGGCCACCCGACGCTGCTGTTGTTGGATGAACCCGCCGGCGGGCTCAATCACGAGGAAGTGACGGCGCTCGGTGCGCTGATCCGCTCGGTTCGTGATCAGCTTGGCATCACCGTGCTCCTGGTCGAGCATCACATGGGCCTGGTGATGAGCCTTTCCGAGCAGGTCGTGGTGCTGAATTTCGGCAAGGTCATCGCCGACGGATCGCCCGACGAGGTGCGCAGCAATCCGGCTGTGACCGAGGCGTATCTGGGGACGCGGCACTGATGGCGCCGATCCTGGAGCTGCGTGCGCTCAAGGCCTTCTACGGCCAGTCCGAGGTCTTGCACGGCATCGATGTCGCGGTGGAGCAAGGCGGCATGGCGGTGCTCCTCGGCGCCAATGGCGCCGGCAAGACCACGACGCTGCGCGCGATCTGCGGCATGGTCCGCAGCGAGGGCGAAATTCTGTTTTCAGGAAAGCCGCTGAAGCAGCGCAGCAGCGAACAGGTCGCGGCCTTGGGCGTGGCGCACGTGCCAGAAGGGCGCGGCACCTTCGTCGGTTTGACCGTCGAGGAAAATCTTCGCCTCGGCGCCTACACGCGTTCGCGCAACCCGCAGGAGGGCTTGCAGCGGATGTACGGCTATTTTCCGATCCTCGCCGAACGCCGGCGGCAGCAGGCGGGATCGCTGTCCGGCGGCGAGCAACAGATGCTGGCGATCGCCCGCGCCTTGATGATGACGCCGCGCCTGCTGGTGCTCGACGAGCCCTCCTTCGGTCTCGCACCGCGCATCGTCGAGGACATCTTCACCATCGTCGAGCGGATCCGGCGTGAGGACGGCGTCAGCGTGCTGCTGGTGGAGCAGAATGCGAATTTGGCGCTGGAACTGGCCGACTACGCCTATCTGATCGAAACCGGCTACGTCATCGCGTCGGGCACCGCCAAGGCGCTGTCGGACGATCCCCAGATCCGCCGTTCCTATCTCGGATATTGATCGATGCACCAGCTTCTGCAGCAGATCTTCTCGGGCCTCGCCGTCGGCGCCATCTATGGCAGCGTGGCGCTCGCCCTGGTCATGATCTACCGCGCCACCGACCTGATCAACTTCGCGCAGGGCGAGATGGCGATGTTCTCCACCTACATCGCCTGGACGCTGGTGAACGCCGGATTACCGTTCTGGGCGGCGTTCGTGATCACGCTTGCGGTGTCGTTCCTGGGCGGCATGACGATCGAACGCATCCTCATCCGTCCGGTCGAGAACGCGCCGGTTCTAGCCTCGGTCATCGTGACCATCGCGCTGGCCTTGATCTTCAATTCGCTGGCCGGGTGGATCTACAGCTACACCGTCCAGGATTTCCCCAGCCCGTTCCCGGACCGGCCAATTCTCGGCGCGCTGATCACGACCAACGATCTGGGAGTGATCGTCGTGACGCTGTTGATGCTGGCCCTGCTGTTCTTGTTTTTCCGCTTCACCTCCACCGGATTGGCGATGCGCGCGGCCGCGCAAAATCCGATTTCCGCGCGGCTGTGCGGTATTCCGGTCGGGCGCATGTTGGCGATCGGCTGGGGCTTGGCGGCGGCGATCGGCGCGACCGCCGGCATCATGGTGGCGCCGGTGCTGTTCCTCGATCCTTACATGATGGGCGGCGTGCTGCTCTACGCCTTCGCCGGCGCGCTCCTCGGCGGAATCGGCAGCCCGGTGGGGGCCGTCGTCGGCGGCTTGATCGTCGGCGTTACCGAGAATCTTGTCGGCACCTATCTGATCGCCAGTCAGCTTAAGCTCACCGTGGCGCTGGTGTTGATCATCCTCGTGCTGGTGTTCAAGCCGCACGGATTGTTCGGCACCGGGATCGTGCAGCGGGTGTGACGATGACGAAGGGTTTCGCTGTCGTGGTTCCCGACCGGACTGCCGGCGGCCAATACGCCGGGCTCAGCCTCGGCGCCTGGCGCTTGATCGGCGCACTGGTGCTGATCGCGCTCGCCGCCGCGCTGCCGTTCTTCGTCAGCAATTATCATGTGTTCGAGTTGACGATGGTGATGATCTACACCATTGCCGTGCTCGGGCTGAACATTCTGACCGGCTATAACGGCCAGATCTCGCTCGGCCATGGTGCCTTCTTCGCCGCCGGCGCCTACACCACCGCGATATTGATGCAGCGCTACGGCGTCCCCTACTGGGCGACCGTGCCGCCGGCGGGCTTGATCTGCTTCGTATTCGGCGTGCTTTTTGGGCTGCCGGCCTTGCGCTTCGAAGGTCCCTATCTGGCGCTCGTCACCCTGTCGATGGCGCTCGCCATGCCGCAACTGCTCAAATATTTCGACAACTGGACCGGCGGCGTCCAGGGCATCAACCTGGTCAAGGTGGCGCCGCCTGCCGGGCTCGGCCTCGACCATGACCGTTGGCTTTATCTTCTCGTGCTGGCGGTGCTGATCCTGGCGATCCGCGGCGCCGCCAACTTGCTGCATGGGCGCACCGGCCGGGCTCTGGTCGCGATCCGCGACCACCCGATCGCGGCGGCGGCGATGGGCATCCACAACGCCCGTTACAAGACGCTCGCCTTCGGCATCAGCACGCTGTTCACCGGCGTCGCCGGATCGCTCGCCTCCATCGTGGTCAGCTATGTCTCGCCCGAGGGCTACGGCATGTTCCTGTCGATCGCCTTCCTGGTCGGATCGACCATCGGGGGGATTGCGACGATTAGTGGCGCGATTGTGGGCGGACTTTTCATTGAATTCGTGCCCAACCTTGCTAATGACATCTCTGACGCTGCCCCGGCGGCCCTCTATGGGCTGGCGATGCTGCTGTTCATGTATGCGATGCCGCTGGGCGTTGTCGGCTCGCTCGCACCATTGTTTTCCCGCTTGCTGCGGCAAATTCAAGCGCGCGGCGCGGTCCTCTCAGGAAGTGATGGAAAGTAAACGGAGGAAATCATGGCAATGAAACCAAGCATAGTGACCGGCCTAACGATGACCGGCCTTGTTCTTGCTGGTGGTCTCGCGTTGGCCGCAGGCCAATACGGGCCGGGCGCCAGCGATACCGAGATCAAGATCGGCAACACGATGCCTTATAGCGGCCCGGCCTCGTCCTACGGCGCTATCGGCAAGGCGGAGACCGCCTATTTCAACATGATCAACGACCAGGGCGGCGTTAACGGCCGGAAGATCAACTTCATCAGCCGCGACGACAGCTACAGCCCGCCGAAGACCGTGGAACAGATCCGCAAGCTGGTGGAGGAAGACCAGGTTCTGCTGACCTTCAACGTCCTCGGCACCCCGCCCAACACCGCCGTTCAGGGTTATCTGAACGACAACAAGGTGCCGCAACTGTTCGTCGCCACCGGCGCCGACAAGTGGAACGACCCGAAGGCCCATCCGTGGACGATGGGCTGGCAGCCCAGCTACCGGATCGAGGCGCGCATCTATGCCCGCTATATCCTGCAGAACCTGCCGAAAGCCAAGATCGCGGTGCTCTACCAGAACGACGATTTCGGCAAGGATTATCTGATCGGCCTGCGCGAAGGGCTGGGCGACAAGGCGGACAAGATGATCGTGGCCACCCAGAGCTACGAGACCACGGATCCGACCGTCGATTCGCAAGTCGTGTCGCTGCAGGCGAGCGGCGCCGACGTCCTGCTCACGGCGGCCATTCCCAAATTCGCCGCCCAAGTGATCCGCAAGGTCTACGACACCGGCTGGAAGCCCACTCACCTCCTCAGCAACGTGTCGACGTCGGTCAAGGCGGCGCTGCAGCCGGCCGGACTCGACAAGTCGATTGGGATCATCTCGGCGGGTTATGGCAAGGAAATCACCGATCCGAAATGGCAGAGCACGCCCGAATACAAGGAGTGGCTCGCCTGGATGCAGAAATATAACCCGCAGGGCAACATCGCCGACGCCAACAACGCCTATGGCTACGGCGTCTCGCAGACTCTGATTGCCGTGCTCAAGGCGTGCGGCAACACCCTCACCCGCGAGAACGTGATGAAGCAGGCAGCCAGCATCCATGATTTGAAGCTGCCGCTGCTGCTGCCCGGCATCAGCGTCTCCACCAGTCCGACGGATTTCGCTCCGATCAAGCAGATGCAATTGGAGAAGTTCGACGGCACCACGTGGGAGATGTTTGGCCCGGTGATCTCCGGAGCCGCGAGCTAGACCGCTCGCAGATTGCGATCGATGCAAAGAGTGGCCGGCCTTGCCGGCCACTCGCACATTGGGCTGCCTTCGCTGGGGTGCCGATGCTCCTTCCCGGCATCACGTTTTCGACCAGCGCCGACGATCTTGCGCCGATGAAGCAGCTCCATTGGAGAAACTCGACGGCGCCACCTGGAAGCCGTTCGGCGAGGTGATCTCGGGCTCCGGCAGTTAGCGCGTGTACTCGTAAATCGAGGTCGACGAGCAACAATTGGGCGGTGACCGCTTTGCTCCAGAAAGCGGAAATTCCCCGGCGCCATCGCGATGTCCGCTGAGGGCCGGAACACGACATACAGGAGCCACCTGCTCGATTGCCTCGTCGGCGGAGAAGCACGAACGGTCGATAAGCAGGCTCAAGGAGGACTGTTGTTCCCCTTTGGTGCCGAACTGGATGATCCGACGCCTGTCTGAGCCAATGAGTGGTCAACCCAAGCCGTAATTACAGCCGTGCCAAACGCGAACGCAAACAACATCGCGACCACAATCTTCTTCATAAGCGACCTCGCTTCGAGCAGTACCCAGCCGGCGCTCCACCCAGTCCCTAGAGCATAGAGTTCCGGCATGCGCTTGTCGATTGATGCTGCACGCGGTCTTCGGACAAGCACGATTACATTCCCGAGCCTTGGAAATTTCCGGCTAAATCCTTCGGCCAGTGCGGCGAGGATGAATACCTCGCGAGTGGCGATCGTGCTACTTTAGACGATACGTTTTCAACATTCTCTTCGTGCAATGAATCAAGTGCAGCTATTTCTCTCGACTGTTAGCGAGGAATTTCGCAGCTATCGTGACGTGCTGCGGAGCAAGCTTCAACGCCCAAACGTCACGGTGCACGTCCAGGAAGATTTCATCCCGACCGGAACCGAAACGCTGGACAAGCTCGACCTCTATATCAGGGGCTGCGATGCGGTCGTCCATCTCGTTGGGGATAGGACCGGCGCTTGGGCAAAAGCGCCGACGCTGCAAGCCCTCAAAGCGCGCTATCCGGATCTTGCCGAGCGTTTTCCTGTACTAAAGCCGTCGCTCGATTTCGGCGACCCGCCGCTGTCGTATACCCAATGGGAAGCCTATCTCGCGGTGTACCACGGCAAGGTGCTCCTGATCGCAGCGGCAGCACCGGAGGCACCGCGTGATGGAAATCATCCGATCGACTTGGAATTGCAAGCGGCCCAGCACGCTCATCGGGAACGTTTGCGGCAGCTCGGCCGCCATCCGGAAATTGCATTCGCGAACAAGGATCAACTCATTGCCGAAGTATTCCGTGGGACCGTGCTCGATCTTTTGGCGAAGGCGCAAAGCGGCCCGCGACGGGTCTCCAACATCCCGATCCGCGTGCCCGAGCATTTCATGGGCCGCGACGACGCACTCGCGGCGATCGAGGCGGCCCTGAGGTGCCAAGAAGACCGCGTGGCTATCGCGGCGCTGCATGGGCTGCGCGGCGTCGGCAAAACCACACTTGCCGCCTGCTATGCGGAGCGCCATCGCGACGATTATCGCGCGACATGGTGGATCAGAGCGCAGACCGAGCCCACCATGCGCGCCGACCTCGTCGCGCTCGGCGTACGGCTGAATTGGGTCGCCGCCGACGAGAAGGAGGAGCCGGCGCTCGCGACGGTGATGGAGCGGATGGGTCACGAGGGTGAGGGCGTTCTGCTCATCTTCGACAACGCAACGGATGCGGTTTCGTTAAAACCGTATCTTCCGCGCGGCGGGTCGGCACGGGTCCTCGTCACCTCTAACACCCATGCCTGGCGGGGAGTGGCAGTGCCGGTCGAGATCAGGCTCTGGCCAATGGCGATCGGTGCCGATTACCTCATCGCGCGGACGGGCCGTGCGGCCGAGCGCGACACGGCCGAGGCGCTGTCCGAGGCGCTCGGCGGGCTGCCATTAGCCCTCGAGCAGGCGGGGGCCTATTGCGAGCGCTTAGAAATCGCGCTTGCCGACTACCGCAAGCGCTTCGAGGCCACCCCCGCGCGGATGCTCGATAGCGAGCGCGATGCGCCGTCCGAGTATCACGACCGGCTGACGGTCGCGAGGACGTTTGCGCTGGCGATCGATGAGGCGGCGAAGCTTCATCCAGGCGCTGAGCCGCTAATCGTGCACGCCGCGCTGTTGGTGCCAGAGCCGATCCCGCTGTTTTTGTTTAAGGAAGCGGGCGGGAAATTCGGCGAGCCGCTCGCTTCGGCGCTCGCCGATGACGGCCTGGACGAAGCCGTGGCGGCGCTGCGCGCTTTCGCGCTGGTCGACCGCGAATCGATCGTAGATGAGCGCGACCCGGCGGTCACGACGGACACGATCCGCCTGCACCGGCTAGTGCACCGGGTGGCGCAGGCGCGGTGCGAGGGTAAAGCGCGCGAACATGCGCGGCGGGCGCTCGTGGAAGCCGTGGCGGCAATCTATCCCGATGGGGTTTTCAACGATCCGAGCACCTGGCCGCGGGCGCGGAGGCTCGACGCGTTGGCACCTGCGCTGGTTGATGACGACACCGTTCTGGAGGGTACGGAGGAGCGGACAAGTGATCTTCTGGACGCGCTTGGAGCGTACAAGCATGGAGCGCTCGCAGCCTATGCGCAGGCTCGGCCCCTCAAGGAGCGTGCGCTGGCGATCCGCGAGAAGGTGCTCGGCTCCGAGCACCCTGTTACGGCGAAAAGCCTCAACGGCCTCGGCCTCCTGCTTTGGGACCAGCGCGACCTTGCGGGAGCGCGACCGCTCCACGAGCGCGCGCTGGCAATCCGCGAGAAGGTGCTCGGCGCCGAGCATCCTGATACCGCGATGAGCCTCAACAATCTGGCCCTTCTGCTGAAGGCCCAGGGCGACCTTGCCGGGGCGCGGCCGCTCCAAGAGCGCGCGCTGATGATCTACGAGAAGATGCTCGGCCCCAAAAACCCCGATACGGCGTTGAGCCTTAACAATCTCGCCCTACTGCTGCAGGCCCAGAACGACCCGGCGGGGGCGAGGCCGCTCTACGAGCGCGCGTTGTCGATCTTGGAGAAGGCGCTCGGCCTCGAACACCCGAACACCAATCGCGTGCGTCGCAATTTTGCGTGCCTGCTTCTGACCGACCGCAATGCGTCCGAAGCACTCGCGTTCGGCGAAGCCGCGCTCTCCGCGCACGACAAGGCGCTCGGATCGCATCATCCCTGGACCAAGGACTCCGCCGGTGTAACGGCCGATGCGCTCGACGTGCTTGGCCGCGGCGGCGAAGCTGCGGCGTTGCGGGCGCGATACGCCATAGAAAGTGATGGTCGCCGCGCAAAATAATGCGCGGGGGCTTTGCCGGAAATGCGTGCCGATCGGCAACGATGCTGTATTGGCATCTTGCCGCAGGAACGGCGGATCTAAGCTGCCGGTGACGAGTCTTGGATGCGCCGAGATGGCATCAAACTTCCGATCTTGTTAGAATATTACAGACGGCGAAAGGAGCGTTAAATAGGTCACCTGATGGTTCGTTCACTCCTGCGCCTCGGCTTGGCTATGAGCGTGCTGACGTGCGCGGCGACTGCCATCGGATACGATCACGCTGCGGCACAGTTGGGAGTGGGGAGGCCTCCTATGGAGGCGATACCTCCGATAATGGCACCGCCTGTTATACAGGCGATGCCTCCGATGGTGACGCCGCAAGCTCCATCTATCGCGGTTCCTCCTCCTCCGGTAGCGGCGCCAGCACCTGCTCACCATTGTCATGCGGAGTGTGACTATGGCTGCGCTGCCAAATTTGGGTCTCCTTCGGTTTGTCCCGATGTGTGCATTCACGGGGCGTGCGAGTAATCTGTGTTATAGACGGAAATAACTCAAAAGCCGCCGCCACAGTCTACGCGCCCGCGCGGCGCGTTTTCATTGGTAGGCGTGACTTCCGGTTTGGGTCATAAACAGAAGTGATGTCCTTGAATTGGGATGTCTGCTTTGCCTCCGCAAAACGGACATCGCCAACGCTCTTGTGAGTACCCCGGTCAATCGGCGGCGGTATCCGCCGGCAGCGGCGTCTGCACAACGACGCCGCGGGCGCGCGCGTCGGCAACGCCGAGCGCGCGTAGCGCAATGAGCGCGAGCGATTGCACGATTTCGCGATCGCGGCCCGACGTTGCGGGCGCGAGCGGCCCGATCAAGCCTTCGACGAGAAGCCCGACCAGCGCGGCCGCGGCCAGCGCCGCATCCTGGTCCGGCAGGTGCCGGCCGGCTACCGCCGCGGTAATGCGCGCGGCGAACTCGGCAGCGAGCGATTTGCGAAAGTCGAGCCGCGCCGCGTCGAGGTCGGCGTCGACCGGCTCGGCGATCGCGGCGAAAGCCAGCCGGCGGTTGCGCACCGCCCGCGCCGCAAAGGTCATGATCGCCGCGGCAAGCGCGGAGAGCGGCCCGGGTGCAGCTTCGGCGGCGCGGCGCAGCGCGCCGAGCTCACGCTCGGCAATCTCCGCCAACACGGCGGCGACGAGGTCGGTCTTGGCCGGGAAGTAACGGTAGACGGTTCCGGCGGCGATACCGGCGCGCGCCGCGACCGGCACGATCTGCACCGCCGCCATGCCGCCTTCGGTCGCCGCCTGCCGCGCCGCGGCGATGATGGCGCCATGCCGGGCGGCAAGGCGACGGACGACATTCTCAGTGCGGCGATAAGGCATGGGCGCTTCGGCTAGGGGAATCGCACAGGAGCACCCTAGCAAAAGCTGAATTGGGATTCAGCGGCCGCCCTACCCGCCTTTCTCGGCGAGCGACTTGGCGCGGATCTTGGCGAGCGTCGTCGCTGGCGTGATCGCTTCGGGATCAATGGCGAGGCGGATGATCGCCGGCTTGCCCGACGCCTGCGCCTCCTTGAACGCCGCAGGAAAATCCGCGGTGCGCTCGACCGACGCGCCGAAGCCGCGGAAAGCGCGGGCATAAGCGGAGAAGTCGGGATTGCGCAGTTCGGTCGCGACGATGCGGCCTGGATATTCGCGCTCTTGATGCATGCGTATGGTGCCGTAGATGCCGTTGTCGGCAACGAGCACGATGACGGGCAGGCCATATTGCACGGCGGTCGCGAATTCCTGCCCGTTCATCAGGAAGTCACCGTCGCCGGCGACGCAGATGACCATGCGCTCGGGATAAAGCCGCTTCATCGCTACCGCGGCCGGCACGCCATAGCCCATCGAACCGGACGTCGGCGCCACGTGCTGGCCGAAACGGCGGAAGCGGAAGAAGCGGTGGATCCACGCGGCGTAATTGCCGGCGCCATTGCAGATGATCGCATCCGCGGGAAGGTTCTCGCGCAGCCACACCATGACCGCGCCGAGATTGACGCCGCCCGGCTGCTCGGTCGGCTTTTCCGTCCAGGCGAGATATTCGGCGCGCGCGGCGTCGGCCTCGCCGCGCGGCGCGCCCGGCACGTCAAGATGATCGAGCGCGGCGGCAAAGGCGGTCGGCGTCGCATGGATGGCGAGATGCGGACTGTAGACGCGGCCAAGCTCTTCGGCGCCGGGGTGCACGTGCACGAAAGTGGTCTGCGGCCGCGGAATGTCGAACAGCGTGTAGCTTTGCGAGGGCAATTCCCCCATGCGCCCGCCGATCAGCACCACGAGATCGGCGGATTTGATACGCTCGACGAGCTTCGGATTGGGACCGATGCCGAGGTCGCCGGCGAAACAGGGGTTGAGCGCATCGAAGAGATGCAGGCGGCGGAACGTCGTGTAGACCGGCAGCGAGAATTTTTGCGCGAAGCGCGCGAGGCCGTCCGAAGCCGCCTGCGACCAGCGGCTGCCGCCGAGGATCAAGACCGGCGAGCGCGCGCCGGCGAGGAGCTGTGCCAGCTTCGCCATCTCAGCGGCGCCCGGCGAGGTCTCGATGGCGGCAAAGGGCGGCGCATCACCGACCGCAACGCGCTCGGTGAGCATGTCCTCGGGCAGGCTCACCACTACCGGGCCGGGCCGGCCGTTCGCGGCGGTATGGAACGCGCGCGAGACGATCTCCGGCACGCGCGCCGGGTCGTCGATCTCGGTCGCCCATTTGGTCATCGAGCCGAACACCGCGCGGTAGTCGAGCTCCTGAAAGGCTTCGCGCTCGCGCATATCGCGGGCGACCTGGCCGACGAACATGACCAGCGGGGTGGAATCCTGGCGCGCAATGTGGATGCCCGGAGAGGCGTTGGTCGCGCCGGGTCCGCGGGTGACGAAGCACACGCCGGGACGGCCGGTCGCCTTGCCGACCGCCTCCGCCATCATCGCGGCGCCGCCCTCCTGCCGGCAGACGGTGACCGCGATGTCGCTGTCGCGGAACGCATCGAGTGCCGCGAGATAGCTCTCGCCCGGCACGCAGAACACGTGGCGCACGCCGTGAATGCGCAGCTGCTCGACCAAAACCTCGGCGGCGGTTCGCATGTTGTCCTTACCGCGCATCGGCTCCCTCCTTCGCCCGCAGAGTCCCCTTGCACAATCGAGGGCAAAAGTGAAATTGCCCTAAAGGGCTCGGGCGGACCGCCGCCACCGCACACTTGGCGCCGCCGACTGGAGGCAAATCGACGCATCGGGCACGCCGGCGGCGACCCCGGCGCGGGCATGCGCGCCACCGGCGACAGCTTGATTGACTGACACAGTATCGGCCCAATATAAGCGCCGGGTCCCCTCGCTCAGAAAGGCCGATCATGGCGAGCAGCGATTCGACCGCGCCAGCAGGTATGCACTCCCCGGAAGCCACACGCCGCGACTTCCTCTTCATCGCCACCGGCACCGCGGCTGCGGTGGGCGCCGCGGCGACGCTGGTGCCGCTGATCGGCCAGATGAATCCCGACGCCTCGACCCTCGCGGCCGGCGGGCCGGTCGATCTCGATATCAGCAAGATCGAGGAAGGCGCGCAGGTCGTCGTCTACTGGCGCCAGCGCCCGGTCTTCGTCTTCCATCGCTCGAAGGACACGCTGCAGGCGATGCAAAGCAGCCAGCTCGTGTCGCAGCTATCCGACCCGAATTCCGAGCAGCTGCAGCAGCCGCCTTACGCCACCAACTGGCACCGCTCGGTGAAGCCGGAATTCGGCGTCGTGGTTGGCATCTGCACCCATCTCGGCTGCATCCCGCTGTTCTACCCGGCCCCGAACGCGACCTCGCCGACCCCTGACTGGAAGGGCGGCTATTTCTGCCCCTGCCACGGCTCCAAATACGATCCAGCCGGCCGCGTCTTCTCGGGCGTCCCGGCACCATACAATCTGCCGGTGCCGCCCTATCGCTTCGTCAACGATACGACGCTGCGGGTCGGCGAAAATACCGGCGATTCGGCCTTCGATTTCGGCTCGATCCGGCAGCTTTGACGCGCCGCTCGCGCGTTGCGATGGAATGAAGCAGACTGCCGCCGCGAATCGGGCGCGCGCGACCCTCGCCGTTCGCCATCATCGTCGGTATCCTCACCGGCTTGGGCGCGGTTTTCTTCCGCGCCGCATTGGTCTCATCCATAACGTCACCTTCCGCGGCCGCGCAGAAATGGCTTGGAAGGCAAACGAGGGGGAAGACAATGAGTTTCAATCGTCGGGTGGTAACCTTCGCAGGCGTGCTCACCTTCGCCGCGTCAATGCGGAGTTCTAGTCTCCTTGCGCAGTCGAACGACGAGGCGGCGGTGCTTGCCGCCGTCGAGGCATTGAGCAAGGCGATGCTCGCCGCGGATCGCGCTCAGCTCGAGGCTCTGGTTGCCGAGCAGTTGAGCTACGGTCATTCCGGCGGCACCATCCAGACCAAGACCCAATTCGTCGATGTCATCGCCAACAAGCAGACGATCTACAAGTCGATTGTGATCGCCGAGCCGATGACCGTGCTCGCCGGCAACGATGCGATCGTGCGCCATGTCGCGGCGGTCGAGGCCGAGGTCGACGGCAAATCGGTGGTGGCAAAGATCGGCGTGCTGCAGGTCTGGATCAAGCAGGACGGCCGCTGGAAGCTCCTGGCGCGGCAGGCCTTCAAAAGCTGATCGACTTTGTCGCCGACTAGGCGCCGGAGCCCCGCGCGCCGCGCGCCGATCCGGAACGGCCTTACGGCCGAACAGCGGTGGGCTCTCCGCGGGTCGGCGATTCCGGAACGTCCCGTTCGCGATCCAAGAACAGCGTTTGCAGCGCCGGTACCACCACGAGAAGGATCAGTGGTCCGATGAACATGCCGCCGACGACCACCGTGGCCAACGGGCGCTGAACCTGACTGCCGATCCCGGTCGAGATCGCCGCCGGGAGGAGCCCGATGCAGGCGGATAGGGCCGTCATCATCATCGGCCGCATTCGCTGCGAAGCGGCGTGGAACATCGCTTCGATCGCGCTGGTGCCCGTCGCCCTGACCTCATTGTAGTAGGTCATGACCAGGATGCCGTTCATCACCGACACGCCGAACAGCGAGACGAAGCCGACGGCGGCGGAGATGCTGAAATCCAAGCCGGAGAAATAGAGCGCCAGCACGCCGCCGCCGACGGCGAACGGAATACCCGCGAGCGCCATCAGGCTGTCACGCAGCGAATTGAACAGGCCGTAGAGGAGCACGAGGATCATCAAAAGGCTGATCGGGACAATGATCGCCAGACGCGCCTTGGCCTGCTGCAGTTCCTCGAACTCGCCGGCCCAGTGGATGCGATAGCCGCTCGGCAGCTTGATGTTGCGGGCGATGCGCTGCTGCGCCTCGGCCACGGTGCCGCCAAGGTCGCGCCCGCGGACGCTGAACTTGATCGGGATAAATCGCTCGTTGCGCTCGTGATAGATGTAGGAGGCGCCGGTATCGAGCGAGATGTCCGCAAGCTCGCTCAACGGGATGTAGGCATTGACCCCGCCCGCCGTCTGCAAGCCGACCTTGATATTGCGGACGGTGTCGATGTCGTCACGGTACTGGGTCGCGAGCCGCACGGTGACGCTGAATTGGCGATCGGCCTCGAGGAGCGTCGTCGCCGCAGTGCCGCCGAGCGCCGCCTGAACGACGCTGTTGATGTCGCCGGCATTGAGCCCGTATCGGGCCGCCCGCTCGCGATCGACCTTGATGTTCAGATTTGGCTGCCCGAGGACCGGAAAGACGCCGAGGTCGGTCACGCCCGGCACCTTCGCCATCTCCTTCATCACTTCTGCCGAGATTTTCTCCAGCTTGGCCAGATCGCGGCCGATGATCTTCACCGAATTGGCGCCTTTGACCCCGGATAATCCTTCCTCGACATTGTCCTGAATGTATTGCGAGAAATTGAAACCGATTCCGGCAAACTCATTGGCAAATTTCGTTTGCAGCTCTTCGACGATCTTTTCTTTGGTCACCCCGGGCGGCCACTCGTCGAAGTGCCTGAGCGGCACGAACAGCTCCACATTGTTGAAACCGGCGGCATCGCTGCCATTGTCCGGCCGGCCATGCTGCGAGACCACGGTGATGACTTCCGGATATTGCAGCAGGATGTCGCGAATCCGGCTGACGATGGGCATGCCCGCCTCAAGCGATATTGTCGGCGGCATCGTCGCGCGGATCCACAGATTGCCTTCTTCCAGCGCCGGCAAGAATTCGGTGCCGAGCCGCGGCGCCACCAGCGCGAAGACGCCAAGACAGGCCGCGGCGATAACGGCCATGATTTTGCGGTGCGACAACGACCATCGCAGGACCGGGGTATAAGCGCCGCGGAGCACGCGGACCAAGAGCGTCTCGGCCTCCGCGACGTGTTCGGGAAGGAGGTAGGAGGCCAGGACCGGAGTGACGGTGAACGTCGCGATCAATGCGCCGAACAGCGCGTAGCCATAGGTGCGCGCCATCGGATTGAAGATCTGGCCCTCGACCCCTTGCATCGTGAACAATGGAATGAATGCGGCCACGGTAACGGCGGTCGAGAACAACACCGCTTTGTCCACCTGCAGCGTACTCGCGAATATGATGCGCAAGCGATCAGACCAAGCGGCGCGCGCGGTCGACCGGGTCGACGGAGATTCGGATTGACCTTCCGAGTACTCCCGCAGCAGAAGCTGCCGGCTCTCGGGGCTTGCTTGAAAATTGCGGAAGATATTCTCGACCAGGATTACCGCCGAATCGACAATGATCCCGAAGTCCACGGCGCCGACCGACAAGAGATTTGCGTCCTCGCCGCGCAAAACCAGAATAATGATGCTGAAGAACAGGGCGAACGGAATGTTGATGCCGACGATGATGGCGCTGCGCAGATTGCCGAGGAAAACCCACTGCACCATGAACACCAAGAGGCAACCGAAGATGAGGTTGTGGAGGACCGTCGTGGTGGTGACCGACACCAGGGTCGTGCGGTCGTAGAATGGAACGAGCTTCACTCCGGGCGGCAAGGTGCCGTCGTTGTTGATCTTGTCGATTTCCGCCTTGATCCGCGGCACCACGTCATTGGTGTGCAGCGTCCGGTTCATCACCACGATGGCGGCGACGATGTCGTCCTCGCCGTCGCGGCCGGCTTGGCCGAGCCGGGGGACATGGCCGACATAGACTTTGGCGACGTCCTTGACCTTGACCGGCAAGCCGTTCGATTGCGCCAGCACCACGTTGCCGATGTCGGCGATATGATAGCCCTGGGTCAAATCCTCGGCGCCGCCGCTGTCCAAAAGGCCGATACCGCGGATGTTGACCGATTGCTGCCCGAAATTGATGGTCCGGCCGCCCACATTGGTGTTGGCGTTGCCGATGGCGCTGATGACCTGGGGCAATGTGACGTTGAAAGCATCAAGCTTGTGGAGATCGACCTCGACCTCGAATTCCTTCGTCGTTCCGCCCCAAGTGTTGACCTGAACGACGCCCTCGACCGTCAGCAGGCGGCGCTGCACGATCCAGTCCTGGACGGTGCGAAGATTGGTCAATCCGAAATGTGGCGGACCCTTGACCTGATAACGGTAGATTTCTCCGACCAGGCTCGACCCTTGAATCGACGGCGTGACGTTGTTCGGCAGACTGACGTTCTGCTGCAGGCTGATCTCCGCCTGGGTCAGAGCAAAATAATAGTCGACGCCATACTTGAAGGTAACGCGGACGAAGGAGAGACCGTAGAACGAGGTCGAGCGGATCACATCGACCCCCGGCGTAGCGGCGAGACCGACTTCCATCGGGATCGTGTAGTAGCGCTCCATTTCCTCGGCGGAGAGGCCCGCCGCCTGCGCCGTGATTTCGAGAATGACCGGAGCCGGATTGGGATACGCTTCGATGTTCAGCTTAGTAAAGGCGATGAGTCCGCTGGCAACGAAAACCAAGAGGCCCAATAGCATGATCGGCCGCCGAGTCAGGGCGAACTCGAGCAGGCGCTTTAGCACAAGTCCGCCTCGGGCTTGACCAGGCCGGCGGCCACGGCCTTGGTCACGGCTTCGGTGCGCGTCGTGGCGTGCAGCTTGATGCGGGCGTTGTTGATGTGAAAATCCACCGTCCGCTTGGACAGCTGCAGCTTGCGGCCGATCTCGGTCGAGGTTTTGCCGCGCGCCACCAGAGTCAAAACCTGGATTTGACGATCATTGAGCCGCACCCGCTTCGGCGATTGTTTGGCGCGGGCGACGCCAGCAAGCCGAGCGCTGATGATGAAAACGAGCCGGTCGAAATCGATCGGCTTGGTCACGTAGTCGTCGGCGCCGAGCCGACGCCCCTTGAGCTCGTTGTCTCGGTCGGCCAGCGCGGTCAGAAACACAAAGGGTATTCGGCCGAAGCGTGGAGCGATCTCGTTCAATCGCTCCAGGACCTCGAAGCCGGTCATCGACGGCATGCCGATGTCGCAGAGGATGATGTCCGGGGTGGCCCGCATGATCGCCAGCAGGCCTTCCTGGCCGCCGTGGGCGATTGCGACCTCAAACCCGCGCTCGACCAGTTCCTCGGCGATCAGCGCTGCGGTTTCACGGTCGTCTTCAATGCAGAGAATTTTTCTGCGCGCATCCGCCATGCAGCCCCTCGTCCCGGGCCGGCGGCGCCCCCAACGCAACTAATCGGCCACGGCCAACCTGTTTTCCGGGTGAGGCGGAATAGAAAGAGAAAATTCCCTGGCGTAAACTCGTATAAGTAACAGGTATCGCGCCGTCGGGTTGAGCGGCCTACGCGCCGCGGCATGCCACGAAAACCTGCCCACGAAAATCTTGAGCGAGTACCTTGGCTGAGCCGACCCCGGAGGCGCTCAGTGAGTGACCGCTAACGAATGATCGGCAAGCTTGGCCGCGTCTCGCGCCCGGCCCTCCATCTCCCGCCGGACGCGAACCGCCTGCGCCTTGTCATCGAGCACGACGTCGGCGGCGGTCACGAAATCGCCCGCGGCAACGTCGCGCACAAGCTTGACGCGATGGGCAAGCCCGATCGGCAGGGCGCCGAGCTTGAGGCTGCGCGCCGCCGGGACGAGCTTGGCATAGACGCAATAACCGCCCTCCCCGTCGAGCATCTCGCCGGCCCGCAAGGCGCGTTTGGCGACCGCGACCGCGTCGCCGCGCCATGAGCGGCAGCTTCCGGTCGGCTCGCCGCGCAGCGCCACGTTGAGCACCGAGATCGACAATTCAAGCCCGATCAGATGGTACGGCTTGTACATCGCCGCGTAGCGCCCGGTCGCATCGGTCGGCAGCCCGTACTGCTTGAAGCAGGCCGCGGCGTAGTCGTTCTCGGCTTTGAACACCACATAGACGCCCCAGCGCAGATCGCGCTCGACCGGCTTGCCGTCGCGCTTGAGCGAAGAGACCACTTCGACCATGCCCTCGCCGGCCAGCATGCCGCCCGACTGCCGCGGACGCAGCACGCTCGCGAGCTCATCCGCGCCGGAGGGCGGGAAGCCCAGGCCGTCATGCGGCACGTCGAGCCCGCAGGCATTGGCCACCGCCGCCATCTCGATCGCCGATTTGGTGCCGTCGAGGAAGGAGTTGAACATCTGCGAGTTCATCCCGGCGCGCTCGGCCTCGGCGGCGGTGAGGCCGTAATGCTCCCACACGCCGTCGGGCGTGACCGTGTGATAGGCCGGCAGATATTTGGTGCCTTTGCCGGCGGCGGTGACGGTGAACCCGGCCGCGCGCGCCCAGTCGACCATCTCGGCAATGAGCGCGGGCTGGTCGCCATAGGCCATGGAGTAGACCAAATCGGCGGCGCGCGCCTTGCGGGCGAGCCACGCTCCGGCGAGCGCGTCGGCTTCGACATTGACCATGACGATGTGCTTGCCCGCCTCGATCGCCATGATCGCGTGCGCGATGCCGGCCGGCGCATCGCCGGTCGCCTCGACCACGACCTCGACGCGCTCGTCCTCACAGGCATCGCGGCCGTGCTCGGCGAAGCGCGTGCGCGCGATGCGCCCGGCGTCCCAGCCGACATTGCGGCACGCGCCCTTGGCGCGCTCGGGGTCGAGATCGGAGATCACCGCGACGTCGAGGCCGGCGATCGACGGCACTTGCGCCAGAAACATCGAGCCGAATTTTCCGGCGCCGATCAACCCGACACGGACCGGCTTGTCGGCAGCGAGGCGGGCGGCGAGCATGGTTTGCAGATTCATGATTTCGTTTTCCGCCTACTGGACCAAGTCCGGCCACGGCACGATCGTCGATTTCACGGTCTTCATCGCCATGGCGTCGGCGACGGCGCGGCCGATGCCGTCCTCGGAGAACGGATAGAGCGTCTGCATCTCGAGCCAGGGGTATTTGCCGCGCGTGCGATAGAGCATGTCGACGCCGAGCGGCAAATCGTTGCCGGTGAAGCCCCACGAGCCGAGCACGTTGATGTCCTTCGCGCAGATGCGGTGCCACGAGGTCATGATCGCGCCGGCATCGGTGAACTGGCCCATTTCCACATAGGTGCCGCCGTCACGCAGGAACTCGATTCCTTCCGGGCCGGCGCTGGGATGGCCCGAGCAATCCATGACCAGGTCGGCGCCGAAGCCGCCGACAATGTCGCGCACCTTTTTGACACGCTCATCGGGCGCCTTGAATTCCTCGATATCGACCGTCGCCTCGGCGCCGAATTTGCGCGCGAGCGCGAGCCGCGGCGTCTCCGGCGCGCCGACGCAGATCACCCTCCCCGCGCCCATTTCCCGCGCGGCCGCCACCGCAAGAATCCCGATCGGGCCGGAGCCCTGGATGACGACGGTGTCGCCCCAGGTGAATCCGCCGGCGCGCACCGCGCGATTGAAGGCGCGGATGCACGAGGTCAGCGGCTCAGACAAGGCGCCGAGCCGCAGCGGCATGTCGTCGGGCAGTTTGTAGATCTTCGTCCCCGGCAGCATGTCGAGATCGACATAGACATATTCCGCCCAGCCGCCCCACAGATGCGGCGGCTTGTCGAAGCCGAGATAGCGGCCGTAGTAGACCGGCGTGAGGCACTTGTTGGCATGCTCCGGATAGTGGATGCAGTAATAGCAGTGCCCGCACGGCATCAGCGGCGGGATCATCACCTTCGATCCGACCTTGAGCGGCCGGCTCATGAAATCCTCTTTGAATTCGCTGCCAACCTCGACGAGAACCCCGCCGAGCTCGTGTCCGAGCGTGAACGGCCACGGCAGCGCCTTCGGCCAGTGACCCTTGAGGATATGCAGATCGGTGCCGCAAACGCCGCAGGCGCCGATCTTGATGAGCGCCGCCTTCTGGCCGACCTTCGGCCAGGGGACGGCGCGGATCACCGGCTGGGCGCCGGGACCTGCGAAGGTGGAAACGCGAATCTGTTCCATCGCTTCCCCGCGCCCGTTCATGCCGAGGACGACGGAGCGTTCTCGCTACTCCGCCGCGACCCGGCGCGAGCGCGCGTGAGTGAGCAGCGCGTCATCGGCCACCGGAACAAGCGGCGCGAAGTCGCGGTGCGCGATCCATTCCGGCCGCGTGAACTTGGTGATGTGGTTGGAGACCGCGCATAGCGTCAGATAGACGATCTTGCGCGGGTACGGCGTGATGTTCGGCGGCGAGGCGTGCACCAGATTGCCGTGGAACATCAGCACCGAGCCGGGCTTGCCGGTCGGCGCGACGATGCCGCCTTCGGCTGCAAGCCGCGTCACCGTCTCCTTGTCGAGCGTCCACAGCGGATAGGAGGTGGTGAGCGTATCGTGGCCGGCCTTGAGCACGCCCTGCTTGTGGCTCTTGGGAATGAGCATCAGCGCGCCGTTGATCGGCATCACCTCGTCGAGGAACACGGCGATGTTCATGGCGCGCGGGGCCGGCATGCCATCGTCGCGCGCCCAGGTGCCGTAGTCCTGATGCCACTGCCAGACGTCGCCCTCGAACGCGGCTTTGGCGTTGAGCTTGAACTGGTGCACGTAGACGTCTTCGCCGAAGAGCTGGCGCAGCGGCTCGACGAGCCGCGGATGGGAGGCAAGGAGCCGGAACGTCTCATTGAAGGTGTGGGCGGCAAAGGCGGTGCGCGGGGCGCCGGTCTTCTCCCGCCACACCTCCTGGCGGTCGAGCTTGAGGATCGCCTCGGCGTCGTCGCGCAAGAGCGCGATCTCCTCCTCGGAAAAGCAATTGGGAAAGAAGAGGTAGCCCAGCTCCTCGAAGTCGCGCAGTTGGCTCGCGGTCAGCTGCATGGCGTTTTCCTCTGCCGTGGTTTTTGCCCGCCGCGTCGCGCGGGCCTGCTATGCGTTGCAAGACAATTTAGCCCATTTGCCGGTCCGCGGTCGAGCGCAGGCGTGCTTTCGCGCCGGGCCTCCCCCATAATGCCGCATGGCTCTCGACGCCCGCACGCTTGCCGTGCCCATGGCAGGTTTTGCCGCCTTCGTTAATCTCTACTCGCCGCAGGCGCTGTTGCCCACGCTGGCGCACGAATTCTCGGTCAGCGCCGGCGAGATCAGCACACTCATTACCGCCGCGACCGTGGCAATCGCGCTCACTGCGCCGTTCACCGGCGCGCTCGCCGATGTGCTCGGCCGCAAGCGGCTCATTACCGCAGCGATGTTTGCCATGCTGGTGCCGACGCTGTGCATGACTTTGGCCGCGAGCGTGCCGCAGCTCGTGTTCTGGCGCTTCGTCCAGGGTCTCCTGGTGCCGCCGATCTTCACCGTCTCGCTCGCCTATATCGGCGAGGAGTGGCCGCCCGGCGACGTGACCCGTATCGCCGGGCTCTACACGGCGGGATCGAGCTTCGGCGGATTTTGTGGCCGCTTCGTCACCGGGGGCGTCGCCGACCTGATCAATTGGCGCGCCTCGTTCGCCGCCACCGCGCTTCTTACGCTTGCCGGCGCCATCGTGGTCGCCGCGGCCTTGCCGCGCGAGCGCCGGTTCGTGCGCTCCGCGGGGTTCCTCGCCTCCGCCCGGCAAATGCTCGCGCATCTGCGCGATCGGCGCCTTCTCGCTGTCTACGCGGTCGGCTTCGGCGTTCTCTTCAACTTCACCGCCGTCTTCACCTATGTGAACTTTCATCTGGCGGCGCCGCCTTACCTCTTCCCGCCGACGCTTCTTGGCGCCATTTTCGTCACCTACCTCGCCGGCAGCCTGTTGGTCCCTTGGATCGGCCGGCCGGTCGCGCTGTTCGGCCGCCGCCGCTTCGTCCTTGGCGTCATCGCGGTCTGGATCGCCGGCGATCTTCTGCTCCTGGCAACGCCTGCCGCCATCATCATCGCCGGCCTCGCCGTGTGCGCGGCCTGCGGCCTGCTCTGCCAGGCGGTTTCGACCAGCTATGTGATCACCACCGCCAAGGAAGGCCGCTCCTCGGCGGTCGGCCTCTACGCCTCGATCTTCTATATCGGCGGCAGCGCCGGCGCGTTCCTCGCCGGCCTCGCCTGGAACGCGGCCGGCTGGAGCGGCTGCGTCGCCACGATCGCCATCATGCAGGTGATCGTGGCGATGATCGTCGCCTTCGCCTGGGAACGCTAGTGCGGGTGACCCGGCGCTCTACGAAGCACAGTCGCGCCCCGGCGTTTTGCCGTAACCGGCGAGCATGATAATTCTCGCGCGGTGGACCAGAACGCTTTCAGCGTACGCGAGATCCTCGCCGGCCGAGCGCCGCAGGACGCCCCGGTGACGGTCAAGGGCTGGGTGCGCACAAGGCGCGACTCGAAGGCCGGCATTTCCTTCCTGCACCTTTCCGACGGATCGTCGTTCCATCCGCTGCAGGTGGTCGCGCCGGCGACGCTTCCGAACTACGCCGACGAGGTCCTGAAGATCACCACCGGCTGCGCGGTCGAGGCGACCGGGACGATCGTGCCCTCGCCGGCCAAGGGCCAGCCATTCGAGATGCAGGCGAGCGCGATCAAGGTGGTCGGCTGGGTCGACGACCCGGATTCCTATCCGATCCAGCCGAAGCCGCACACGATGGAGTTTTTGCGCGAGGTGGCGCACCTGCGGCCGCGCACCAACGTGATCGGGGCGGCGACCCGGGTGCGGCACACGCTGGCGCAGGCGATCCATCGCTTCTTCGACGAGAACGGCTTCTTCTGGGTGAACACGCCGATCATCACCTCGTCCGACGCGGAAGGCGCCGGCGCGCTGTTCCGCGTCTCGACGCTCGATCTCGCCAATTTGCCGCGCACGGCGGCGGGCGCGATCGATTACGGCAAGGACTTCTTCGCCCGCGAGGCGTTCCTCACCGTATCCGGGCAGCTCAATGTCGAGGCCTACTGCCTCGCGCTCACCAAGGTCTACACCTTCGGGCCGACCTTCCGCGCCGAGAACTCGAACACCAGCCGCCATCTCGCCGAGTTCTGGATGATCGAGCCGGAGATCGCCTTCGCTGACCTTGCCGACGACGCTACGCTCGCTGAGCGGCTCCTCAAATACACCTTCGCGGCGTTGCTGAAGGAAAGGGAGGAAGACCTCGCCTTCTTCGACGAGCGGATCGAGAAGGGCCTGGTCGCCAAGCTTTCCGGCATCGTCGCCTCCGAGTTCGTGCGCGTGGATTACGCCGAGGCGATCGCGGTGCTGGAGCGGGCCAAAGAGAAATTCGAGTTCCCGGTCAGATGGGGCATCGACCTGCAGTCCGAGCACGAGCGCTATCTCACCGAGAAGCACGCCAAGAAGCCGGTGATCGTGATGAACTACCCGAAGGACATCAAGGCGTTCTACATGCGCGTCAACGACGACGGCAAAACCGTCGCGGCGATGGACGTCCTGGCGCCCGGGATCGGCGAGATCATCGGCGGCAGCCAGCGCGAGGAGCGGCTCGACGTGCTCGACGCGCGCATGACCGAGCGCGCAATCGACAGGGAGCATTACGGCTGGTACCGCGACCTGCGCCGTTACGGCACCGTGCCGCATGCCGGCTTCGGCCTCGGCTTCGAGCGCACGCTTGCCTACGTCACCGGCCTCGCCAATGTGCGCGACGCGATCCCGTTCCCGCGCACGCCGGGGAATGCGCGGTATTGAGGCCGCAACGCTGCTTTATTTTGCCCGGCGCTCTTCAAGCTAAGCCGGCGCGGAGCATGGCAGACTGTGCTAAGCCTCCCGGCAGCCGGGCGCCACGCGTACCGGCCGGGAGGTTTGATCACATGAAACGCTGGATGGTCATCGCCGCGCTCGTCGGCGCTTTCGTCATTGCCGCACCCGCGGCCTGGGCGCAGGTCAACCTTGGACTGGCACAGGCTCAGCCCGAACAGGTCGGCGTTTCCAAACAGAAACTCGACCGCATCCACGACGTCTTCAAGCATGAAATCGACGACGGCAAGCTCCCCGGCACGGTCGTTCTGGTCGCCCGCAGGGGCAAGGTCGTCTACGCGGACGCCGCCGGCTTCCAGGACAAGGAAGAAAGCAAGCCGATGGCGCTCGATTCGATCTTTCGCATCTACTCGATGACCAAACCGCTCGTTTCGGTCGCGGCCATGATGCTGGCCGAAGACGGCAAGATCGAGCTGACCGATCCGGTTTCGAAATTCCTGCCGGCGTTCAAGAGCGAGCAAGTGAGCCTCGCGCGCGCCGACGGCGAATTCGCCCGCATGACCTACACGACGGTTCCCGCCGACCGCGAGATTACGGTGCAGGATCTGTTGCGGCACACCGCCGGTCTCGCCTACGGGGAAATCACCGTCAATGCTCCGGTCAAGGACGCCTATGCCAAGGCCGGATTGTATAAGCCGGGCGTTCGCGACTATGACGCGCGCGATCTCACGCCGGCCGAGGAGGTCGAGCGGCTCGCCAAGGCGCCGCTCGCGCATCAGCCGGGCACGGTGTGGGAATACAGCCTCGCGGTGGATTTGCTCGGCCGGGTGGTCGAGGCGGCCTCGGGCAAGCGCCTCGCCGATTTTCTCGACGAGCGGCTGTTCAAGCCGCTGAAGATGCAGGACACCGCGTTCTGGGTGCCCGGCGCCAAGATGGGGCGCCTCGCGCAGCCGCTCACCGTCGATCCGGCGAGCGGCCAGGCCAATAAGCTCATCGATGTCTCGGCGGAGCCCAACAACGATTCCGGCGGCGCAGGCGGGGTGTCAACGGCAGCGGATTATCTGCGCTTCGCGCAGATGCTGCTCAACGGCGGAGAGCTTGACGGCGCGCGCGTCCTTTCGCGCACGACGATCGCGCTGATGACCTCGGATCATCTCGGCACGCGGATTGCGGCGCCGGTCACGCCCGGCGAGCTTCTGCTCGGCACGCCCGGCTACACTTTCGGGCTCGGGTTTGCGGTGCGCCAGGGCGGCGGCATTGCCGGCGTTCCGGGCTCGCCCGGCGAGTTCATGTGGGCCGGCTATGCCGGCACCTATTTCTGGGTCGACCCGAAAGAGCAACTCGTCGGCATCTTCATGAGCCAGGCGCCGAGCCCGATCCGGGCTTACTACCGTAAGCTCGTCAAGCAGCTGGTCTACGCCGCCATCATCGACTGAGCGGCGACGGCGTCGCAGAGGTTCGGTCAGTAGCGCAGGAACCCTTCCCGCTCGCTCAACCACGCCTGCTCATCCGGCATAGCCAGCGCGTCCAGGTCCGACGGCGTCGCGCGCGCATCGTCGACCCATTCCCGCAGCAGCGGGCCGCCATTGATGACATCGATGGCGAGCTTGCCGTGCTCATACTCGTAGGCGAAGTCGCGCCAGAGCGGATAGCCGGGAGAAAGCCGGCGGATCGCCTTAAAGGCGAGCGCCTGCAGGCGCCAGGGCTTGAACGCCGCGTGATCGTAGCCGGGGCCTTCGGTGTGGATCTGCACGCCGTTGCACAGCTTGCCGGCGTGCTTGTGGAACGTCGGCTCGAACCAGCACGCACGCAGGCGGCAGCCTTGCAGCCAGTGCGGGGCGAGCGCGTGCATCTCCTTGATGACCGCGCGCGCGTCGAGATCGGGCGCGCCGAAGAGTTCGAGCGGCCGCGTGGTGCCGCGGCCTTCCGAGAGCGCCGTCCCCTCGACCATCACCGTGCCGGCATAGGCGCGCGCCATCCACAGATTCGGTGCGTTCGGGCTGGGATTGATCCAGGTGCGCTCGCCGAGCGGCCAGCCGAAGCCAGGCGCGGAGTCGGGCTGCCAGCCTTGCATCTCGACCACGCGATAGTCGACATCGAGCTTGAGCGTCCTGACGAACCAGGCGCCGAGCTCGCCGAGCGTGAGCCCGTGGCGTATCGGCAGCGGTCCGGCGCCGACAAAACTTTGCCATCCCGCGCGCAATGTCAGGCCTTCGACCGGCCGCCCCACCGGATTGGGCCGGTCCAGCACCCACACTTCCTTCCGGTGCTTCGCCGCCGCTTCGAGGACGTAGCGCAGCGTGGTGACGAACGTATAGATGCGGCAACCCAGATCCTGCAGATCGACGAGGATCACGTCGAACGTGTCCAGCATCGCCTGCGTCGGCTTGCGCACTTCGCCGTAGAGGCTGAACACCGGGATGCCGTGCGCCGGATCGTGGAAGTCGGGCGACTCGACCATATTGTCCTGCTTGTCACCGCGCAGGCCGTGCTGCGGGCCGAACGCGGCGGCGAGCTTGATGTCGCCGCAGGCGGCGAGCGCATCGAGCGAATGCGTCAGGTCTTGCGTGACCGAAGCCGGGTGCGCCAGCAAGGCAACACGCCGGCCGGCAAGCGGCGCGCGCAGCGCTCCTTCGGCGATAAGTCGGTCGATGCCGAATTTCATGGTGGCTGAAGCCTATTCCGCTCATTCCCGCGCCAGCGGAAATCCAGAACGACCTCGCCGTTCCTCGGAACAACTGGGTCCCCGCTTCCGCGGGGACGAGCGGTGGCGTTCGGTTTCACCGGAAATCAGACTAGGCTGGCGAAAGCTCATACGCAAAGCCATCGGCATGATGGAAATCCGGCTTGCCCGCCGGATGCGCCAACGCCCAATACGACTTGTTCCCATCCGTTTCCTCGACCACCGCTGCAAGACCGAGGTGCCAACCGGAATTAGATGGCAGGCTCGACAGCGCATCGAGCTCCAGCTTAGCCAACAACGTGTAGCGCCCGGTGGCCGATTGCACTTCGATCCGCGGCGCGCCGATTTCGGCGGCAACGCGCATCCCGCTGCGATAGCGATCGAACCGATAAGCCGCCCACTGGGACGAAGGCGCAAAGTTGAACTCGTAATACGCCTCGTCGGTCGAAGCGCGGACGAAGGCCTCGAAGCAGGTGCACCGCCAGAGCTCGTCCGCGCGCGCCGAAGCCGTCACCGCCGGCAGGCGCAGATCGCTGATCCTGCCGGTCACGACATAAGACAGCACCACGCCGCCGGCGCGCGGACGCGTCACGTCCACATCGATGCGGGTCACGGCGGCGCAACGCGAATCCGGATGAAGCCTCAACGCCTGGCGCATCGGCGTGCCTTGGTGGCCGTCAGCTCACCGGCTGTCGAGATTGGACGACTGCGTCACCGTGCGCGGGTTGACTTGTTGCGCGACCGGCGGGAGCGGCGCGACGAAGCCGCCCGCCGCCGCGTCGGCAAGCCCGGCGCGGTCGAGCGCTTCGTCATGCTTGTAGACGTCGTCGCGGAACTGCACGGTGCCGTCGCGCGTCATCCAGCCGGTCACATAGATCCAGGCCACCGGCATCCGCTTCGGCAGGTTGACCACCCTAAGCACGCCGGTGGCGATACCGGCGTCGATCGCGGCGCGGTCCCAGCCCGGCACGTCGTTCAAGATCCAGGTGGCGAGGTCGCGCACATTGTCGACGCGGGTGCAGCCATGCGAGTCGAAGCGGTAGTCGTTGGCGAACAGCTTGCGCGAGTCGGTGTCGTGCATATAGACCGAATACGGGTTCGGCATGTCGATCTTGAGATTGCCGAGCGCGTTCCAGCCGCCGGAGTCCTGACGGATGGTGAAGTTCGGCGAGCGGTCCGACGACCAGTCGACCGATTGCGGACTGATCTCTTCGTCATGCGGGCCGAGCACGCGCATGTGCATGCGCGCGATATAGTTCGGATCGCGGCGCATGCGCGCGAAGATCTCATTCTTGGTGATCGAGAGCGGAACGGTCCAGGTCGGGTTGAGGTTGACCGCGGTGATAAACGCGGTGAGCGTCGGCGACGGCTTGTCGATCTTGCCGACGATCACGCGATAGCGCCGCTCGACCTTGTCGTGCGCGACCGCCTCGACGAAGGCGGCGGGAATGTTCACCACCACGTAGCGCTCGGCGAAGATGAAATCCATGCCGAGGAGGCGCTCGAGCGAGGCTTCGAGCTGTTTGATCCGCGCCGCGACCGGGACGTTGAGCGCACGCAAGGTCGGCGCGTTGACGCTGCCGGTCGCCTCGAGGCCATGGCGCAGCTGGAAGCGCTTGACGCCTTCGACCACGGCTTCGTCGTAAGCGTCGCCGGCCTCCGCATCGGCCGACAAATCTTCGGTGATGGCAAGACGCCGGCGCAGCAGGGCGACGTTCGGGCCGCTTTCCCCGGGGGCGAGCTTGGCGTCGGCGGGAAGGCTCGGCCAACCGCCGCGCACCTGGATGGCCGCATAGCTGAGCAGCGCTTCCTTGATGCGCTGATAGGTGCCCTCGTCGAAGACCGGCTCGGAGGAGAGCGCCAGCGCCGCAGCCGAACGCGATTCGGGGGTCGAGGCCGGCTTGGCCGCCGCTCGCGGCTGCTTGGTCGGGGCGGTCTGGGCCTTTGCCGGCGCCGGTTGCGGCCGCGCCGGGGTCAGCTGCGGATTGGCAACAGCCGGATGCGGATCGAGCAAGGCCGGCTGCGTCGTGCCCTGTGCCCGCACCGGCCCCGCCGCCAGGGCGAGGACGATGCCCGCAACCGCAATAATCCGCATCAACAGTGCCTCCCAGCGCGAGCGATAGTGTAGCGGCATTGCGGCAATTCGGCCAGCATAGCGGCGATCCTGCGGGACCGCGGCTCGGCTGACCGAGGCTGGCCGTCACCGGGCCCTCTCGCGCATAATGATTCGGTCGTTCCCGAACGGGAGAGCAGCATGACATCGAGCAGCGTCAGCCAAATTCCAGCAGCCTCGCCCGAAGCGGCGCGGGCGCATTTTGCCAATCGCCTGTCGCTCGAAACCGACTGTGCCGATGTCCACGAGGCGATGAGCGGGACCGGCGGCGGTCCTGCCGATTTCGTCCTTCTCGACGTGCGCGGCCCGCAAGCCTACGCCCGCGCCCATGTGCCGGGGGCGATCAACCTGCCGCACCGGCAGATCACGGCCGAGCGGATGGGCGCCTGGCCGGCCGGCACGTTGTTCGTGGTCTATTGCGCCGGCCCGCACTGCAACGGCGCTGACCGCGGCGCGCTGCGATTGGCGGAGCTCAAGCGTCCGGTCAAGCTGATGCTGGGCGGCATGACCGGCTGGGCGGACGAGGGTTTTGCCTTTGCCGCGGGTGACGCGCCGGCGCGCGTTTGACGCGGCAATCCGACGGACGGGCGAATTAATCCTCGCCTCGCCAGGGCCGCCGCGACGTATAACGGATATGGATGATCTCAAGAGCGTCGTCGCTCTCGGTCACCCGATAGAAAATCTTGAAACGATATCGTTTGCACGAGCTTTGCGCGAACACCTACAATGCGCGTGCCCTGCGTCGCCTCGGGGTGTTTGCGGATGAATTCAACCGCCGCATAAATCGCGGTAAGGACATTTACCGCGCCCAGCGGGCTAGGTTTGCTCAAGTATTCACGGATCGATCGAGGTCTCTGGTTGCGCGCGCTATAGCGGACGATCATAAAACGCCGCAGCGCTTCCAAAAGGCCTTCACTGCCTCCTCATTCGCCCACTGTCCGCGATCAAGTTCGGCGAGTCTTTTTCCTCGTCCGACGACAGTTCGTACAAACCGGTACGCCGCGCCTCAATTGCGCGCGCCATTTCCGCGAGCTCCTCCCGATCCTCCTGCGGCCAAGTCTTGACCCGGTCGAGGATTTCGGTCGCGTTCTGGCTCATCGTTGCGCTTCCAAGAAACGGTGCCGGCCAATCCGGCGGGCCCAAGCCGTCGCGCCCTCACGCCTGCGGCTGCGGCTCCATCGGGCCGGGCTCGGGGCGCGGGCGATTGCGGCCGGCGCCGGCCGTCGGCACGGTCGAGGTACGCGGGGCCGACGGCTCGATCACCGATTCGCGGTTCGGCCGCTTGCCCATGAGCAGGTCCTTGATCTCGTCGCCGCTCAGCGTCTCGAATTCGAGGAGGCCCTTGGCGAGCGTCTCGAGATCGGCGCGCTTGTCGGTGAGGATCTGCTGCGCCTCCTGATAACCGGCCTCGACATAGCGCCTGATCTCGGCGTCGATCTTCTGCACGGTCGCTTCGGAAATGTTCTGCTGGCGCGCGACCGAATAGCCGAGGAACACCTCTTCCTGGTTCTCGCCGTAAGCCACGGTGCCGAGCGCGTCGGAGAGGCCCCAGCGGGTGACCATCATGCGCGCGAGCTTGGTCGCCTGCTCGATGTCGGAGGCGGCGCCGGAAGTCACCTTCTCATGGCCGAAGACCAGCTCCTCGGCGACGCGGCCGCCCATCATGATGGCAAGCCGCGCGGTCATCTGCTCGAGGCTCATCGACAGCTTGTCGCGCTCGGGCAGCTGCATGACCATGCCGAGCGCGCGGCCGCGCGGGATGATCGTGGCCTTGTGCACCGGATCGGTCGCCTTGACGTTGATCGCGACGATGGCATGGCCGCCTTCGTGATAGGCGGTCAGCATCTTCTCCTCTTCCGTCATCACCAGCGATTTGCGCTCGGCGCCCATCATCACCTTGTCTTTGGCGTCCTCGAACTCGACCTGGGTCACCATGCGCTTGTTGCGCCGCGCCGCCATCAGCGCCGCCTCGTTGACGAGGTTCATCAGATCGGCGCCGGAAAATCCGGGCGTGCCGCGGGCGACGGTTTTGAGGTTCACGTCGGGCGCCAGCGGTACCTTGCGGACATGCACTTTGAGAATCTGTTCGCGGCCGACAACGTCCGGATTGGGCACGACCACCTGGCGGTCGAAGCGGCCGGGGCGCAGCAGCGCCGGGTCGAGCACGTCGGGCCGGTTGGTGGCGGCGATCAAAATGATGCCTTCATTGGCCTCGAAACCATCCATCTCGACGAGCAGTTGGTTCAGCGTCTGCTCGCGTTCGTCGTTGCCGCCGCCGAGGCCCGCGCCACGGTGGCGGCCGACGGCGTCGATCTCGTCGATGAAGATGATGCACGGCGCGTTCTTCTTCGCCTGCTCGAACATGTCGCGCACGCGGCTCGCGCCGACGCCGACGAACATCTCGACGAAGTCGGAGCCGGAAATAGTGAAGAACGGCACGTTGGCCTCGCCGGCGATGGCGCGGGCAAGGAGCGTCTTGCCGGTGCCGGGCGGGCCGACCAGAAGGAGCCCGCGCGGGATGCGCCCGCCGAGCCGCTGGAATTTGCCGGGGTCGCGCAGGAACTCGACGATCTCCTGCAGGTCGAGCTTGGCCTCGTCGACGCCGGCCACATCCTCGAAGGTGACGCGGCCATGCGCCTCGGTCAGAAGCTTGGCGCGCGACTTGCCGAAGCCGAGCGCTTTGCCGCCGGCGCCCTGCATCTGCCGCGAGAGGAAGATCCATACGCCGATCAGCGCCACGAACGGGAGCCACGAGATCAAGAGCGACACAAACCAGGGCACGTTCTCGGTCTGCGGCCGCGCCGTGATCGAGACACCCTTGTTGTAGAGACGCTGGATCAGCGTGGGGTCGCTCGGCGAATAGGTCTGGAACGAGCGCCCGTCGGTGAAGGTGCCGTGGATCTCGGGACCCTGGATCAGCACGTCGCGCACGCGGCCTTGATCGACCTCGCTGAGCAATTGCGAGAATGAGACGTCTTGCGAGGTGGTGTGCTGGCCCGGATTCTGGAACAGCGTGAACAGCGCCAAGAGCAGCAGCAGGATGATGACCCACAGGGCGAAATTGCGCAGATTGGCGTTCATCGCATGTCCCTGACCGGCCGCGATGGCTCGGTTTGTGCCGGCAAATCGTGGCGGCTTCACGTCCCGTATCGGTCAATGTAGGCGTCGGGCCTACCCCTGCCAAGGGAACCCGCCAAGCAAGCCGCCAATTATGCTGCTATTTCGTAAAGCGCCTGTTGCCGGCTTGGCGGGAAGCTTTAGCGAACCGCTGGGCGCCGGCGCGCCGGCGCCCGCTCGATCGTTAACCGTTCCGCCGCGAGCGTGATCAGCGCCCCGGCCAAGGTGCGGCGCAGCGGCGGGCGCGATTGGCGGAGCACCTCGTAAAGCTGCTCCAGTTTGCCGAGCTCGACCGGACCCTCGTCCCCGGTCTGCGCGACCGCGCGGCCGAGGAGCCGCAACGCCACCTCCGCCGGCAGGTCGCGGAAATGCGCCACATCGAAGACGATCGGACCGCGCTCGCGCCACGGACCTGGGGCCAAGGCCGCGCGCGCCGCGCCGACGGCGAACTCGATCGTTGCTTCCGCCCGCCGCATCCGCATCGCCAGACGCATCAGGCCGCGCGCATCGAGCCCCTCGCGCGCCAACGCAGGCATGAGCATGCGCAACCGCGCCCGCGTAAAACGCGGATCGCGATTCGAAGCGTCCTCGCTGTGGCCGATGCCCGCTGCTTTCAAGGTGGCGACCAGACGCGATTTGGGGATGCGCAAGAGCGGACGCACGAGGAAGATTGCCGTCTCCGCGCCGACTGGAAGCGCCGAAGCGTGCGCCATGCCGGCGAGCCCGGTCAGGCCGCTGCCGCGGGCAAGACGCAACAGCACCGTTTCCGCCTGATCATCGAGCGTGTGCGCGGTCAGGATATGCTCGTAGCCGGCGCGCACCGCGGCCTGCGCGAGGAGCGAATAGCGCGCGATGCGCGCCGCTTCCTGCAATCCGGTTTTCGGTTTTCGCCCACGCCAACGCAGCGTGCGATGCGGCACGCCGAGCCGGCGCGCCAGCCGCTTGACCATCGCCGCTTCGCGTCTTGCTTCCGGGCGCAGCCCATGATCGACGGTGACGGCAAGAAGCTTCGGCGCGCGTTTGCGTTTCTTCGCCCAGCGCGCGGCGATGACCAGGAGCGCCGTTGAATCCGAGCCGCCGGAAACCGCGAGCAGGAGCCCGCGCAAACCCGCAAGACCGTCGAACAGCGCGCTCGCTTCCTCGTCGCGAAGCGCTTGCTCAACAGTGGGCACGCTTTTGTTCCCGCTCCACGCCCTGCTTCACGTTGCCCGAAGCGCGCGGAAATTTGCGCAGCACCTCGCCAAGCGAGGCGCAGGCCGCTTCCTTCTCGCCCAGGGCGGCGAGCGATTGTCCGAGCCGGAGCAACGCCTCCGGCGCGCGCGTGCTCGAATCATACTTCGTCGAAACGGCGAGGAAGGCTTCGGCGGCGTCGCGATATTGCTGCTGCTGAAACAGGCTCTCACCGAGCCAGTATTGCGCCTCCGGCGCCTGGCGGTCGCTCGGATATTGGCGCAGGAAGGTGCGGAAAGTGTCGGCCGCGAGCGCATAGTCCTTGTGCAGGACATAACCGTAAGCGAGGTCGTAGACGTCCTTCGGCGAATTGCTCGGCGGCAGCGTCGCCTGAATGGCGCCGGTTCCGTTCGGATTGGTGGCCGGCGGAGGCGGCAATTGGCCGCCGGGCGCGGCGCCGCCCTGCGGGCCGGAGACTGTCGAGAGGTCGAGCGGCGCGCCGGGCTGACGCGGACCGGGAGCAGCATCGGAGATCGGCGGCGGCTCGTTTGCGGCCGTGCTGGCGCCGAGCTGGCGCGGCGAACCGGGCGCGCTCGGATTGGCGTTCGGGTCGAAGGCATCGCCGTGACGGCCCGGTGCCGGCTCGGCCTGCGCGATCGGCGCCGGCGGCAGCGGCGCGCCGGCCGGCGGAGAAGCCGCAGCGGAAGGCGGCGGATATTGAGCGGCCGGCCGCGCCGGCGCGTTTGGCGGCCGTTGCCCGCCCCTCCCCTCATCGAGGCGCCCCTGCGCACCCTCCAGCCGCTGCAGCTGCTGCTCGAGCTGCTGATTGCGGTATTGCAGCTGTTCCACATTGCCGGTGAGATCGCGGATCGCGGCCTCGAGGCGGTCGATGCGGGTGACGAGGTCGGCGGTGGACACTTGGGCTTGGGCGGCGCCGGCGCAAAGCATGCAGGCGAGCGCGACCACGGTGAGGGAGGCGGAGCGAATCATAGCCGGCGACATTTTCGGTGAATAAGCGATGCGTAGCATAGCGTGGCCTGCGTCCAAATTGTGACCGATTGCCCACACAGTGTCGGCACTATGGCTGCCGCGGCATGGTCTCGGCGGCCGAGGATGCCTCATTCAGCCGGTTGAATGGGCGGATGATTGCGCGCAGCGCGCCGCTCCTCGAAGCGCTGCATCACCACATAGAAGGAGGGAACGAACACGACCGCAAGGCAGGTCGAGGCGATCATGCCGCTGAAGACCGCGATGCCGATCGACCGGCGCGCGCCGGCGCCCGCGCCGGTCGCAATGACCAGCGGGAAGACCCCCAGAATGAAGGCGAAGGAGGTCATGAGAATGGGGCGGAACCTGAGCTGCGCCCCTTCGACCGCCGCCTCGACGATGTCCATCCCCTCGGCCCGTTTTTGGCGCGCATATTCGACGATCAGGATCGCGTTCTTGCTGGCGAGCGCGATCAGAAGAATGAGACCGATCTGCGTGTAGAGATTGTTGGCGGCGCCGAGAGCGGTGAGCGCGCCCACCGTACCGAGCAGCGCCAGCGGTACGCCGAGGATCACGGCGAGCGGCAGGATCCAGCTCTCGTATTGCCCCGCCAAAACGAAATAGACGAGCAAGATCGCGAGTCCGAACACGAAATAGATCTGCGAGCCGACCGCCTTCTCCTGGTAGGACATCGCGGTCCATTCGTAGCCCGTTCCGGTCGGCAGCGCCTGCGCGCCGATCTGGTCCATGATGTCGAGCGCCTGGCCCGAACTGAAGCCGGCGGCGGCGCTGCCGACGACCGTCGCCGAAGGATAGAGATTGTAGAGGCTGATCAGCGGCGGACCTACGGTCTCTTTGACGTCGACCACCGTTCCGATCGGCGTCATGGTTCCGTTGCCCGCCGCAACTTTGAGGCTCTCGATGTCGGCGACGCTGGCGCGGTAGTCGGGCAGCGCCTGCGTGTAGACCTGGAACACATGTCCGAACTTGTTGAACTGGGCTGCGTAAAACGATCCGACATAGGTCGACAGGGCGGAAAAGACATTGCCGACCGTGATGCCCAGCGTCTCAGCCTTGATGCGGTCGACAGTGACGTTGAGCTGGGGGGCGCCCGCGCGGAAGGTCGTGGCCAGCCTTCGCAGTGCGGATTGCGCGTTGCCGTCGCCGACAACGGTGTTGGCCAGACTCTGCAACAGGGCGTAGTCGAAATCACCGTTCTTGATCTCGACCTGCATGCTGAAGCCGCTGACGTTGCCGATGCCCTGAATCGGGGGCGGCAGCAGCGCGAACGCGAACGCCTGCGTCACGCCTTGCAGGGAACGAGTCAAATTCTGCTGGATCGAACGCAGATCCTGTCCCTTCTGCTGGAGGCGCGCGCCCCAGTCCTTGAGGACCACAAAAGCGACGCCGGCATTGGCGAGGCGTGCGAGGTTGTCGAGTATGGAAACGCCGCTGACGGTGACCACCTGGTCGACGCCGGGGATCGTCTTCGCGGTCTTTGCGATCTGTTGCATGACCGCGTCGGTGCGCTCCTTCGAAGCGCCGTCTGGCAGTTGCGCGCTGACGATCAGGTAGCCTTGGTCCTCGTCGGGCAGGAACGCGGTCGGCACGCGCGCCAGCCCCCAGATTGCGAAGCCGACCATAATGAGCGCGAGGACTGCCATCGCACCGCTGCGGCGCGTCATCGCGCCGACCAGCCTGACGTAGCCGCGCTCGCCCAGCCCATAGACCGCATTGAAGCCACGGTAAAAGAAGTTGCGCCTTTCCAGAGGCGTCGGCGGTCGCAGCCACAACGCGCTTTGCGTGGGCTTCAAGGTCACGGCGTTGATGGCGCTGATGAAGGCGGTGGCGGCGATGACGAGCGCGAATTGCCGATAGAGCTGCCCGGTCAGCCCCGGCAGGAAAGCGGCGGGAATAAACACCGACATCAGCACCAGCGTGATGCCGATGACCGGGCCGATCAGTTCGTCCATCGCCCGGCCCGCCGCCTCGCGGCCAGGGACGCCCTGCTCGACATAGCGCGAGACGCCCTCGACGATGACGATCGCGTCGTCGACGACGATGCCGATCGCCAGCACGATGGCGAACAGCGTCGACAGATTGACGGAGAACCCGAGCGCCGCCATCGCGGCGAAGGCGCCGATGATCGTCACCGGAACGGTCGTCGCCGGGACGAGCATCGCCCGCCAATCCTGCAGGAAGACGAGAATGACGATCAGAACCAGAATGCCGGCCTCGATCAGCGTCAGATAGACCTCCTTGATCGCGGCCCTCACGAATTTCGTGGTGTCGAAGGGAATCACATATGTGAGACCCTCGGGAAAGCTCTTGGCGAGCTCTTCCATTTTCGCCTTGACTTTGTCGGCGACCGCAATGGCGTTGGCGTCCGGCAGGAGAGAGATGAGGATTCCGGCTGCCGGCCGGCCGTCGAGATTGAACGTTGTGCTGTAGGTCTGGGCGCCGAGCTCGACGCGGCCGATGTCGCGTATCCGAGTGATTTGTCCGCCATTTGCAGAACTAGTTTTGACGATGATGTTTTCGAATTCGGCGGCCTCGTCCAGGCGGCCTTTGAGGTCGAGCGTATATTGGAAATCCTGGCCTTTCGGCGCCGGCGGCGCGCCGACCTGGCCGGCGGCGACTTCCTGGCTCTGCTGCTGGATGGCGTTGACGACGGCCTGCGGCGTCAGGCCGCGCGCCTGAAGCAGGTCCGGATTCATCCAGACGCGCATGGCGTATTGTCCGGCGCCGAGGACCGTTACGGCGCCGATGCCCTTGAGGCGAGCCAGTTCGTCGTGCACGTTGATGACGGCGTAGTTTGACAGGAACAGGTTGTCGAAACGGCTCTCGGGCGAAACCAACGTGACGAATTCGAGAATCGAGGTCGCCTTCTTTGCCGTCGTCACGCCCTGGACCTGGACTTGCGGCGGCAGCGATGCAAGGGCGGAGGCCACCTGGTTCTGAACCAGGATCTGCGCCTTGTCGGGGTCGGTGCCGATCGCGAAGGTGACGACCAAGGTGTAGGAGCCGTCGCTGGCGCTCGTCGACTGCATGTAGAGCATGTCCTCGACGCCGTTGACTTGCTGCTCGATCGGCAGCGCGACGGTTTCGACCAGGGTCTTGGCGCTGGCGCCGGGGTACGTCGTCGTCACCTGTATGGTCGGCGGGACGACATTGGGATATTGGGCGGTCGGCAATTGCAGGAGCGCGACCAGGCCGATCACGACGAAGACCAGCGCCAGCACGTTGGCGAGCACCGGCCGATCGATGAAAAAGCGCGAGATCATGCCGGTCCCCTGCGACGTTTCATTTCGGCGTCGGGTTAGGGACGTTCGTCTTGGTAGCGTCTTCGGCGGCGTCTGATGAATCGGCCGCGACCGAGGTCAGCTTGGATCGTTGCGGCTCGACCTTGGCGCCGGGAAAGGCCCGCTGGATGCCCTCGGTCACGACCCAGTCGTCGGGATCGAGCCCGGATTCGATGATCCGGAGCTGACCTTGCCGTTGTCCGGTTTTGACGATTTTGCGCTGTACGACATTGTCGGCGCCGACCACTAGCACATAGCTCCCCTCTTGGCTCGTTCCGATCGCGGCGTCTCGCGTCAGCAACGCCTTGTCGAGATGCCCGATCGGCGTGCGCACGCGCACGAAGAGGCCCGCCAGCAGCGCGTGGTCCTTGTTCTCGAACAGGGCGCGCGCCGTCAGCGTACCGGTCGAGGAATCGACCTGCGGCGACGCGTAGTCGAGATGCCCTTTGTGCGGATAGCCCTCCTCACCCTGCAGGCCGATCTCGACCGGGATGTCGGACAGGCCAGTCGTGCGTAGGCGCTCGCCGCGCGCGGCGATGTTTCGTTGAATCGCCAAAACTTGCGGCTCGCTCACCGTGAAATAGACGTAGAGCGGGGCGGTCTGGATGATGGTTGCGAGGGTGGTCGGTCCGGACAGCCCGACGAGCGCGCCGAGATCGGCCTGATGATTGGTGACGATGCCGTCGAAGGGAGCGAGGACCTTGGTAAAGCCAAGGTTGATAGTCGCGGTTTCGACGCTGGCCTGATCCAGCCCCACGGTGCCCTTATTCTGCTCCACGACGAAGGCCTGATCTTCCGCTTGCTGCGTCGCAATTGACTTCTCCTGTACCAATTTTTGATAGCGGGTCAGATCGACTTGCGCCTCTCCGAGCACCGCCTGGTCGTGCGCTAATTGCGCTTTGGCTTGATCGAGCTGCGCCTGATAGACGTCGCGCTCAATGCCGAAGAGCTGCGTTCCCTTCGTGACCACGGCGCCATCCTGATAATCGATCGATTCCAGGTAGCCCTGGACGCGCGCGACCAGTGTCACGGTTCTGAACGGCGCAGTGTTGCCGGTCAGGTTGAGATACAGAGTCACCGGCTGCTGCAGGGGTTGCGCGACGACGACTTTCGGAGGCGGCGGAGGGACGTAGGCGTTTTTGGAGCCGCAGCCCGTAATGACACCCGCGACGACCAGCATAAGCACGGTGCGGGCGAACGCGGCGCTCGTCATGACCCGGAACCTCGCCAATGTTACGCGACTACCGACGGTAACGCCGTCCTCCGACGCGAGGACGGCCCTACGATCCGATTTCGCTATCGACTTGGCAAGTCAGCTTGGCAAGTCAGCTCGGCAAGTCAGCTTGGCAAGTCAGCTTGGCAAGTCAGCTTGGCAAGTCAGCGCGGTCGCGAAAAAGCCGATCGGCGCCGAGCCGGCGCCGATCGGTGGCCACGTGGTGGGTATGATTACTTGCTACGAGCTCTGATTGAGCACGGTCACCGCGCGGCGGTTCTGCGACCAGCAGGAAATGTCGTTGCACACCGCGACCGGCCGTTCCTTGCCGTAGGAGATGGTGTGCATGCGCTGCGCCGTGATCCCGCGGGAGACAAGATACTCGCGCACGGTCTGCGCGCGGCGGGCGCCGAGCGCGATATTGTATTCGCGCGTGCCGCGCTCGTCGGCATGACCTTCGATGGTGAAGGCGTAGTGGTTGTAGTTGCCGAGCCACTGCGCCTGCTTGTCGAGCGTCGCCCGCGCCTGCTCGGTCAGCTCCGAGGAATCGGTTTCGAAGAACACGCGGTCGCCGACATTGACGACAAAGTCCTGCTGGCTGCCGGGCGCGGCGGCGCCGCCGACGAGCCCAGTCTGCTCGGCCTGCTGCTTGGCGCAGCCCGCGATCGCGAGCGCGGCGATGACAAAGGCCGCGAATTTGGCGCCGCGGAAGATGCTCACCATGTTCATTCCGGTGCCTCCATTGTTGCGTCGTGACCGGATGTGGTTGGTCCCCGAGAGCGATCTAGCAGCGCCTTCGTTAAGCGAAGGTTTGTCAACCTTGATGAGGCCTTGCAAAAAATCCCCTAACCCGCCGATCCCCGGGAAAGCTTTGGCAATGGTTAGTAAGGCGTGAATACGGCAATGGTGTGGGTTTCCAAACCGGGCCCGCGTCCCCGATACTCACGACAACAGCGGCGACCACGCCGGATCGGAGGCAAAACTCGGCGTCGGCACCCGCAGCTCGTTGCGGCCGCCGATGTCGATGGTGAACAGCGAAGGCCCGGCGTTGCCGCCGGGATCGCGGAAGAACATGATCACCCGCCCGTTCGGCGCGAAGGTCGGCCCCTCATTGTGGAACCCTTCGGTGAGGATGCGCTCGCCGGAACCGTCGGGTTTCATCACGCCGATCGCGAACTTACCGCCGGCCTGGCGGGTGAAGGCGATGTAGTCGCCGCGCGGCGACCACACCGGCGTCGAATAGCTGCCTTCGGCGAAGCTGATCCGCTGCGCCGACCCTCCCGATGCCGGCATGATGTAGATCTGCGGACGGCCGCCGCGATCCGACTCGAAGCAGATCTGCGTCCCGTCGGGCGAGTAAGACGGTGCGGTGTCGATCGCCGGCGTGTTGGTGAGCCGGGTCATCGCCTTGGAGCGCAGATCCATAACGAAGATGTTGGAGTTCGATCCCTCCTCGAGACTCATGATGACGCGCTGGCCGTCGGGCGAGAACCGCGGCGAGAAGCTCATGCCGGGAAAGTTGCCGACGATCTCGCGCTGGCCGGTCTCGATGTTGAGGAGGTAAACGCGCGGATCGCCCTGGCCGTAGGCCATGTAAGTGATCTCCTGCGTCGAGGGCGAGAAGCGCGGCGTGAGCACGAGATCCTCGCCGCGCGTGAGATAGCGCACATTGGCGCCGTCCTGATCCATGATCGCGAGGCGCTTGACGCGGCGTTCCGCCGGCCCGGTCTCGTCGACGAACACGACGCGGCTGTCGAAATAGCCCTTCTCGCCGGTGAGCCTCTCGTAGATCTCGTCGGAGATGATGTGGGCGATGCGGCGCCAATTGTCCGGCGAGGTGGAATACTGCCGACCGGCCGCTTGCTGGCCGGCGACCACGTCCCAGAGCCGGAACTCGGCCTTGAGGCGCCCGTCGCTTTGCCGCGTGATGCGTCCGGTGACGAGCGCCTGCGCGTTGATCGCGCGCCAATCGGGAAACCGCGGCACCGGGTCGGGGCTCGAGATCTTCTCGATATAGGCGGCGGGATCGATCGGGGCGAACAGACCGCAGCGGCGCAGATTCGAGGTGATGATCTGGGTGACGCCGTGCGCGGTATCGGCATCGCCCGGAGCGCCGGCGGCGAAATCGGGAAGCGCGATCGGCATCGGCTGAACATTCGCCTGGGTAATGTCGAGGGTGACGGCCCCGGCACGGCGCGGCGCGATCAGCACTCCGGCCGCCGCGGCGGCGCCGAACGAGAGCGCGGCGCGACGGCTCAATGGCAAGGTGTGCACACGGTTCTCGCTTGCTGTCGGAAACATCGGAACGGGCCGGCGATCAACCACCAAAGACCTCGCGCGGATTGAAGTTGATATCCAACTCCTTCCACAGATCATAGGTGGATTGCGACAGCATGTCGTAAGGCTGCGCCTGCAGCACGGCGCGCACCGCGCTGTCGCGGGTCGCCTCGAACAACGGTCCGTCGCCGCCGGTCAGCACCTGCGGCTGGCCGATGAGGCGATGGTCGCGCGTGAGCCGGATATGGATGGTGACGACATATTGATCCGGGTTGGCGCTGACCGCCGGCGGCGGATTCCACAGCGAGATCAGTTTTGCGCGCAGCGCCTCGAGTTCGCTTTGCGATAACTGCGCGGCGTGCCCGGTCGGAGCGCCGAGCGCCGCCACGCCGTTGAGCGTCGCCGCGGTCGCGACCTGGCGCTGCGGCTCGCGCTTGTCGAGCAACGCCGCCACCTGATTGGCGTCGAATTTGGGTGCGGGCTTCTTCGCTTCGTCTCGCTTGAGCTGCTCGGCAATCTGATCGGGCTTGAATTGCGGCTCTTTCTTTTCCGGCTTGGGCGGCTTCTTCGCCTCTTCCTTCTTCAATTCCTCGGCGACGCGGTCGGGCTTGACCTCCGCCGGCTTCGGCGTCTCCGCCTTCTCCGCCGGCTTCGGGTCGGGCTTGGCCTCGGGCTTTGCTTCCGATTTGGGCGGCGGCGGAGCGGTCGTGTCGGTGGTGATTTCCGGCTTGTCGGCGACTTTCGGGGCGAGCTGCTTGACCGGCTTGTCTTCTCCGACCTTGTCGGCGAGCGGTTTCGGGTTCTCGGCCGGTTTCGGCGCGTTCTTGACGCCGGCGGTCAGCTGGGAAAATTCGGTCGCGGAAACGAACTCGACCGGCAGCGGCTCGACCGGCGGCGCATCGTTCGGCTTTGCCGCGAAGGCGACGAGCCCCCAGGCCAGCACGACGACATGCCCGGTGCAGGATATGGTCAGGCCCGGTCTCATCCCCCGCTCTGCTCAACCTCGGTGACCAACGCGACCCGATGGTAGCCGGCCGCCGACAGGCGTCCCATCACGCGCATCATCGTACCGTAATCCACCTTCCGGTCGCCACGCACATAAATGCGCGCCTCGACGCCACCGCGGGCCTCGGCGACGGCCTTGAGCTTCGGCACCAGGTCGTCGATTTTGATCTCGGAATTCTGCAGGAACACCTGGCCCTGGACGTTGACCGAGATGGTCAGCGGCTCGCGGTCCTGTTCGAGCGATTTCGCCTGGCTCTGCGGCAGGTCGAGCGGCACGCCGACCGTGAGCAGCGGCGCCGACACCATGAAGACGATAAGCAACACCAGCATGACGTCGACGAACGGCGTCACGTTGATCTCGCTCATCACCACGCGCCGGCGGCGCCTGTGCCTGCCGGCTGAGGCCGCGCCGACCACGCTCCCCGCCATATCCGTCCCCTCAACTGCGCTCGTCGATCTGCCGCGACAGGATCGCCGTGAATTCGTCGGCGAAGCCTTCGAGGCGCTGCGCCTGCCGGTTCACCTCGGTTATGAATTTATTGTAGAAAATCGTCGCCGGGATGGCGGCAACAAGGCCGATCGCGGTCGCAAACAGCGCCTCGGCGATGCCGGGCGCGACCACCGCGAGCGAGGTGTTCTTCGAGGCCGCGATCGACTGGAAGCTGGTCATGATGCCCCAGATCGTGCCGAACAGGCCGATGAAGGGACCGGCCGACCCGACCGTCGCCAGCACCAGCAGCCGGCGCTCCATCTGCTCGACCTCGCGGGCAATGGCGACATCCATGACTTTCTCGATGCGCATCTGCAATCCGGCGAGCGAGCGGGCGTGACCTTCGAAGCTGCGTTTCCATTCGCGCATGGCGGCGACGAAAAGTGCGCCGGTCGCGTAGCCGGGCTTCGCCGCCAGCGTCTTGTAGAGGTCTTCGAGCGACTGGCCGGACCAGAATGCCTGCTCGAAACTGTCGGCGGCGCGGCGGAAACGCGAGAAGAGAAACGTCTTGTCGATGGCAATCGCCCACACCCAGACCGAGCACACCATCAGGCCGGTCATCACCGTTTTGACCAGCCAGTGCGCCTGCCAAAACAGGTGCCAGAGCGAGAGGTCGGAGGAGGTCAACGGCAAGGCCGACGACGCGACATCGGCAGGATTCATGAGGCGCGTCCTTTCGGCGGTCCGACCAGGCCGTGACTGGGCCATAACCGGGGCGGCGCGCTGGTGCCGGACGACTAAGGGCATAAGCGGTCGCCGCATCGGCGCGCCGACCAGACCCGAATTTCACGAGGACCCAGAGCCGGACCCGCCACCGGCTAGACCCGAAATCATCGCGAAACTTGTCCAAACTAGGGCGTTACACCGGTCGTTCGCGGGTACCGAAGCCCACTTACCGTTAATGCGCCGTTAATTTCAGGCCGCGGCTCCCGCGACAAATCTCCCGATCCGAAATGCGCGGGCCGCCCGCCTGGGGGAGAGGCGGACGGCCCGGCAAGCAATCGACGCGAAGCGGTCGACTTTAAGTCTGCGGCTAGGGCTGCGGGCTTGCGCCCTGGGGACGATCGCGCCGATCGGCCATGAACTGGTCGAACTCGGAGCGATCTTTGGCAAAGCGCAGGCGCTCCAGGAATTCCTTGAACTCGCGCTGCTCCTCTTCGAGCCGGCGCAGCGTTTCGGTGCGATAGTCGTCAAACGCGCGGTTGCCGCTCGATGGCGGGGTTCCCCACCAGCTGCCGCCACCGCGCGCGTCCATCTTGGTGCGCACGCGGTCCATTTTCTCTTGCATGCGTTCCATCTTCGATTGCCAACGGCCCATGTGGCGTTGCCACTTTCCGTCGTCGTAGTGATGCCAGCATCCCATTCTTCCGCTCCCAATAAAGAAGGCGAGGACGGCGAGCCCGATCGGCCACCAAGCCATGAAGCCGAGGATCGCGATCGCGATCCAGGCCGGCCTTCCGAGTTCATCGAGCTTGTCAACGAGGACCATGACGAGGCCTCCTAGGTGTGAATGTAAATAACATTTACATCGCCCTCTTTCCTTGTCAAGAGCCTCTCGACTTCGTGAGAGCGGGTGCGGTCAGTCCGCCAGTTAGGAACTCCGTGCCGGCGCGCTAGGTCCGGCCGCGGACATTTGTTTCCGCCACGCCGAGGCCGCGCAGATAGATCAGCGTCTCGGCCTCGAGAAGTTCTTCCGGCGACATCGGCAGAGTACGCCGCGCCGCGTCGCCGCGGCCGAACAGCGAAGCAATGCCGTGCGACATCGCCCAGATATGCAACGCGACCATCAGTGCCGGCGGCCGGGTCTGCGCCGGCGCGGTGGCGCAGAGTTTCTCCGCCGCCGCGCGCAACACCGCGAAGGCGCGGTCGCCGGCCTCGCGCAGTTCCGTGCTGATAGCGAGCGGAATTCCCGCCTCGAACATCGCCGAATAGTAGGCCGGCTCGGCGCGGGCGAATTCGAGATAGGCTTTGCCCAACCGGTCGAGCGCGGTGAACGCGTCCGGGCGTCCGTCATCCCATGCCCGCGCCAGCGCCGCCTCGAATCGCGTAAAGCCGCGCAGCGCCACGCTGGCGAGGAGCTCGTCGCGGTCGCGGAAATGACGATAGGGCGCCGCCGGGCTCACGCCGGCCCACCGCGCCGCCTCGGCAAAGGTGAAGCCGGCCGGCCCCTTTTGCGCGATCAGCTCGAGCGCGGCGCGAACGAGCGCCTCTTTCAGATTGCCGTGGTGATAGCCGCGGGGGCTTTCCCTGTCGTCCTTCGACCAGCTCATGTAAATAGCTTTTACATTAAGCGGTTGCGGCCGTCGATGGACTTGAAAATGCCGCCTATGCAGGCCGGCGGTCGGACGCCGCCCAGGGGAGGCGATCAAACAGCATGGGCTCGCCGTATTGCGCGCCCTCGATCGAGAGCAGCCGCAGCTTCGTGCGAACCCCGCCCGGTGCGGAAAATCCGCCCATCTTGCCGCCGGCAGCCAGCACGCGATGACAGGGCACGATGAGCGGAAATGGATTCTGCCCCAGCGCCTGCGCTACATCGCGCGCCAGGTTGCGATCGCCGAGCCGCTCGGCGATCTCGCCATAGGACAGTGTTCCGCCGGGGCGAATGCCGCGTGCGACATCGTAGACGCGACCGTGAAAGTCGGGGACATCTTGGCGATCAATCGTGACGTGGCCGAGCTCTTTCGGCTCGCCGCGCAGCAATGCGCCAATGTCCTCGATGGCGGGCTGCACGGCCGGCGGCGGCGCAGCCTGGCGCGCAGTCGGAAAGCGGCGGCGCACCTGACCGCGGGTCGCACGCTCGCTCTTTGCCGGCAACTGCACGCCGACGACGCCGCGCCCGCTCCAAACGATGCCGCAGCAACCGATCGCCGTATCAAAGACTGCGAAAGCAAGCTCGCTCATGCTGGCGCTAATATTCATGCTGGCGCCAATATAATGCGTGGCAGGGCGTAATGCTCGCGTGCAGCTTAGGACTGCGCCGCCTGCTGGTCGGCCTGCATGGCGGCGCGCAACGGTTTCGGAATCGGACGCGCCCGGCCGCCGCTGACGAAAGCGACGCGCACGCGCGCTTCCGCCAGAAGCTCGCCGGCGCGCATCACGCGCTGGCGCACGACAACGGATGCGCCCTTCACTTCGACCGGCTCGGTGACGATTTCGAGCACGTCATCCATGCGCGCGGGCTTGCGGAAATCGATAGTCAGCGAACGCACGACGAAGGCAAATCCCGGCGCCTCCGCTTCCGTCGCCTCGAACAGCGCCCGGTTCTCGGCGCCGATAAGCCGCAGATAATTGGTGCGCCCGCGCTCCATGTAGCGCAGGAAATTGGCGTGGTAGACGACCCCGGTGAAGTCGGTATCCTCGTAGTAGACGCGCACCACGAGCACGTGCCGGCCGCCGCGGATTTCGCCGTCGAAGGGCACCTGCGTCGGCGCTATCTCCACGGCACCGTCCGCTGGATCGCGTGTTCCCAATTCTTGCCGTCGAAGGGCAGCGGCTTGAGCGCGTCAAGATCGATGCCGTCGAGGCAGCGCACGTTGACGTCGATCTTGTCGGGATCGGAGCGCGGCACGTAGAACGGATGGATGCCGCATGTCGCGCAGAAGGTGTGTCGCGCCGTGCCGGTGTTGAACCGGTAGGTGGTCAGCGCATCGGCGCCGCTCACGAGCTCGAACTGCGCCGGCGCCACGATTAGGTGCAGGAAGCCCTTCTTGGCGCAGATCGAGCAATTGCAATCGGTCACGCGCGCGAGATCGCCGGTCACACGGAAACGCACGCGGCCGCAATGGCAGCCGCCGGCGTAGGTTTTCGTCATCGCCTCAGTCATCCTCTTCCGCCCCGAACAACCCGAATTGCGCCGGGTCGCGCGCCGGCTCGGGCAGGCCGAGGTGACGGAAGGCGTGGCCGGTGATCAACCGCCCGCGCGGGGTGCGCTGCAGGAAGCCGCATTGGATGAGATAGGGCTCGATGATGTCCTCGATGGCGTCGCGCGGCTCCGACAGCGCGGCGGCAAGCGTCTCGACCCCGACCGGGCCGCCGCCATAGTTAACCGCGATGGTGGTCAGATAGCGCCGGTCCATGGCGTCGAGCCCGGCGGCGTCGACTTCGAGCGCGGCGAGCGCCTTGTCGGCGAGCGCACGGTCGATCGCCGCGACGCCGGCGACCACGGCGAAGTCGCGCAGCCGCCGCAACAGCCGTCCGGCAATGCGCGGCGTGCCGCGCGCCCGGCGCGCGATCTCGTTCGCGCCGTCCGCGGTCAGGCCGATGCCGAGCACGCGCGCGCCGCGATTGACGATCGTTTCCAGCTCGGCCTCGGAATAGAAATTGAGCCGCACCGGGATGCCGAAGCGGTCGCGCAGCGGATTGGTGAGAAGCCCGGCGCGGGTGGTGGCGCCGACGAGCGTGAACTTGACCAGATCGAGCTTCACCGAACGCGCCGCCGGCCCGGCGCCGATGATCAGGTCCAGCTGATAATCCTCCATCGCCGGATAGAGGATCTCCTCGACCGCCGGATTGAGCCGGTGAATCTCGTCGATGAAAAGAACGTCGCGCTCTTCGAGATTGGTGAGGAGCGCGGCGAGGTCGCCGGCCTTGGCGATCACCGGCCCCGAGGTGGCGCGGAAATTGACGCCGAGCTCGCGCGCCACGATCTGCGCCAGCGTGGTCTTGCCGAGCCCGGGCGGGCCGACGAAGAGCACATGATCGAGCGCCTCGCGCCGCGCCCGCGCCGCCGCGATGAACACGCCGAGATTCTGGCGCGCCTGCTCCTGGCCGATGAATTCCGCGAGCCGTTGCGGGCGCAGCGTCGCCTCCGCCGCGTCTTCCTCGCGGCGCTCGGGTGCAACGAGCTTGCGTCCCGGGCTCAAGCTCACCGTTCCGGTCCCCGGCTGTACTTGTTCGGCAGCAAGTCGCCGATCGGCACTACCGCCGGCGATTTGCCATTCGGCACGATCACGCGCGCCTTGCGATCATAGTCGAAAATCAATTCGCGGCAGGCGCCGCATGGCGACACCACGGCAACGCTGCGATCCTTTTCCGCAGGCGAGGGATGGCGCACCGCCACGATCATGTCGATGCCGGCATCGCCGAGCTCGACGAAGGCGCGCCCGAGCGCCACCGCCTCGGCGCAGACCGCCATGCGGCCGAGATAGGCGTCGAGATTGACGCCGGTGAAGATTTCGCCCGAGCGGGTGCGCAGCGCCGCGCCGACCTCCTGCCAGTCGTCGCGATAACGCTGTTTGATCGCCGCGGTCGCGGCGGCGATCAATTCGCGCTCGGCCTTGCCCAATTTCGCCGGCCGTTTCACTTCGCCAGCTCCTTGAGCCCGAGCCTGATCAAGGTCTTCACCTCCGCCCCCTCGCCGGCGTTGCGCGCCGCCGCAGCGATGGCGGCGGCCGCCTGCGGCTCTCCATAGCCGAGATTGACCAGCGCGGAGACCGCGTCGGTGACCGGCCGCGGCGCGCGCTTCTCCTCGAGCGCGCCGGAAAGCCGGACCAGCGCCGGATCGATGTCGGTATAGGCCGGCGCTTTGTCCTTGAGCTCGGTGACGATGCGCTCGGCGACCTTCGGCCCGACGCCGGGCGTGCGCGCCACCATCGCTTTGTCGCGCATAGCGATGGCGGACGCGAGATCGGTCGGCTTGAGCGTGCCGAGGACGGCCAGCGCGACCTTGGTGCCGACACCCTGTACGGTTTGCAGGAGGCGGAACCATTCGCGCTCGACGTCGGTCGAGAAACCGAACAGCTTGATCTGGTCCTCGCGCACATGCGTTTCGATGGCGAGCGTCGCCGGCTCTCCGGTCCGCGGCAGTTCCTGCAAGGTGCGCGCGGAGCAGTGCACCAGGTAGCCGACCCCGTTGACGTCGAGAATGACCGAATCCTCGCGGTAGCTGTCGATCACCCCCTTGAGCTTGCCGATCATCGCGCCGCCGCCTTGAGGACTACGCTCTGCCGGTGATGCGCGTGCGTCACCGCGATGGCGAGCGCGTCGGCGGCATCGTCGGAGGACGGGTCGGCCTTGGGCAGCAGCACGCCGATCATCATGCGCACCTGCGCCTTGTCGCCGTGGCCGGCGCCGACGATGCTCTTCTTCACCAGGTTCGGCGCGTACTCGGCAACCGGCACGCCCGCCCGCGCCGGCGCCACCATGGCGACGCCGCGCGCCTGGCCGAGCTTGAGCGTCGCGCTGGCGTCCTTGTTGACGAAGGTCGCCTCGACCGCCGCTTCGTCGGGACGAAACTCGTCAAGGATACGCATCAAGCCGTCATGGATGGCAAGAAGCCGCGCCGCCAGCGCATCCCGATCATTGGTCGTGACCGAGCCGCAGCCGAGGAAGCTGAGCCGGTTTCCGGCAATCTCGACGATGCCCCAGCCGGTTCGGCGGAGCCCCGGATCGATGCCGAGAATGCGAATCGGGCGGGTCATGCCGGCCAGTTCATAGCACGGTCGAATGCGGGCAGGTTCCCGCGCTAGGCGCTCATCCTTTGCATCAGGGCGTCGGAAATCTCGAAATTGGCATAGACGTTCTGTACATCGTCCTGCTCGTTCAAGTTCTCAATTAACTTCAACAGCCGCTCGCCCTGCTCGTCGTCGAGCGCCACGGTATTTTGCGGCCGCCACACGAGCGAGGCCTTGCGCGGCTCGCCGAACTTGCCTTCCAGCGCCTTGGCGACCGACCCGAACCGGTCCTGCGCGGCATAGATCTCGTGGCCACCTTCGTTCGAGACCACGTCGTCGGCGCCGGCTTCGAGCGCCGCCTCGAACATCGCATCGGCGCCCGCCGCCTTGGCGTCGTACTCGATGACGCCGACATGATCGAACATGAAGGAGACGGCTCCGGTCTCGGCGAGGCTGCCGCCGCTCCTGGTGAAGGTGGCGCGCACTTCGCCGGCGGTGCGGTTGCGGTTGTCGGTCAGGACTTCGACGATCACGGCGACGCCGCCCGGCCCGTAGCCTTCGTAGCGGATCTCCTCGTAGCTCTCGCCGTCGCCGCCGGCCGCCTTCTTGATCGCGCGCTCGATATTGTCCTTGGGCATGTTCTCGGCGCGGGCGGCAATGATGGCGGCGCGCAGGCGGGGATTCATCGCCGGATCGGGCAGGCCGAGCTTGGCCGAGACGGTGATTTCGCGCGCAAGCTTGCCGAACAGCTTGGACTTCATCGCGTCCTGCCGCCCCTTGCGGTACATGATGTTCTTGAACTGTGAATGTCCGGCCATAACCGCCTTCCGTCCTTCGACTAACGCTCTCGCCGGCGTGTTTGATCGTAGCAAACGTCATTGCGAGCAAAGCGAAGCAACTCGTTCCGCGGACGCGCTATTCCGGATTGCCGCGGCAGGGTCGCCCGCAAAGACGACCTCATAGAGTGGCGCGGCGCGGAAATAAAGATCTGAATAGAACCTCAAGCCCAGAACGCCGGCGCGGCCTCCTCCAGCGCGCCGCCGAGGCGAACGGCGCCGATGCGCGCGGCAAGGCCGGTCAAGGGATCCGTCTCGACGGCGACGGCGCACAGCGTTGCCGGGCCCGAGGCCGCCTCGAAGCGCGCCGCCGGTATCTTGCGCAGGAAACGCTGCAGCGGCTCCTCCTTGCTCATGCCGATCACCGAATCGTAGTCGCCGGTCATGCCGACGTCGCTGACGAAGGCGGTGCCGCCGGGCAAGACGCGCAGATCGGCGGTCGGCGCATGCGTATGCGTGCCGACCACAAGGCTCGCGCGCCCGTCGCAATAGTGACCCATCGCCTGCTTCTCGCTCGTCGCCTCGGCGTGGATGTCGATAATGATGGCGTCGGCGCCCTGGCGCAGCGGGCAGGCCGCGAGCTCGCGCTCGACCGCGGCGAACGGGTCGTCGAGCGCATCCATGAACACGCGGCCCATGGCATTGACGACGAGCACGCGGGCCCCGTTCTTCGCCTCGATCAGCGCCGCGCCGGGGCCCGGCGTCCCGGCCGGATAATTGATCGGCCGGATCATGCGCGGCACGCGCTCGATGAAGACCAGCGCCTCCTTCTGGTCCCAGGCGTGATTGCCGAGCGTTACCGCGTCGGCGCCAGCCTCGATGAGCTCGCGGTAGACCGCCTCGGTGATGCCGAAGCCGCCGGCGGCGTTCTCGCCATTGACCACCACGCAATCGAGCTTCCAGTCGCGAACGAGGCCCGGCAGGCGCTCAGTGACCACGGTCCGCCCGCTGCGGCCGACAACATCGCCGACGAAGAGAATGCGCATCCTCGACTAGCCTCGCAGATCGATCATCTCGCGCTCGGTTAGCACGAGATCGAGGCGCGCGTCGCGGGCCGTCGCCGGGACGGTGGCAACCTCCTGGACGGCGAAGGCGACGCCGACGGCCATGACCGCCTTGCGCGCGCGCAACCGGGCGATGGTGAGATCGTAATAGCCGGCGCCATAACCGATGCGATGGCCGGCGCGGTCGAAGGCGAGAAGCGGCACCAGCAGAATATCAGGCTCGACCTCGGCCGCGTCGGCAGTCGGCTCGCGGATGCCCCATTGGCCGCGGCCAAGCGGCGCGCCGGGTTCCCACGCGCGCAAGATCAGCGGCTGGCCGCGGCCGGCGATCGCCGGAAGCGCAAGCCGAGCCCCCTGCCCGGCAAGCTTCTGCATCAGCGGCAGCGGATTGATCTCACTCTTGAGCGCCATAAAGCCGGAGACGACGGCGCCCGGCGCAATCGTCAGCGGAAATTCTCGCGCGGCAATCGCCTGCGCCGCCGCCTGGCGGACTTCGGGCAGCATCGCGTCGCGCCACGCGAGCACCTCGCGGCGAATCCGCTCTTTGCGGATTTGAATTTCATCCGACATCGTCAGCGCCATGCCCGGCTTCGTGCCGCATCAACGTCTCGGTGCGGCGACCCTAAAGACATGGATGGCCGGGACAAGCCCGGCCATGACAAGATGCAGAACTAAAGGCGAGGTGCGGAAGGCAAGTGCGGAGCCGCGCCGGCCGTAAGAGCGCTGATCCCGGGAACCTACATAAGTAGGTGGGCGCCATATGCCCGAACCCAGGGGTCCGGCCAGGGACAGCTCCCTTCAGGATCGTAAGGCCCCGGAGATGTGTCTCCTACGCACCAGGCAGCCCCGCATGCGCAATCTAGTGCATGGCGGCGCTCGGCGCTACTCAGGGTTTGCCGCTCGCCGCGTGAGGGCGCGCTTGCTTCGCCGTCAGCTGGTGCGCTCGAGGAGCTTCCGCACCACGCGTTCCATTGCGTCATACTCGCCTTCGCCGGCATGCTCGAAGACGATTTTTCCGCTCTGATCGAGAATGTATTGCGCCGGCCAGTATTGGTTCCGGTAGGCGTTCCAGGTCGCGTATTCATTGTCTTGCGCGACCGGATAGTGGATGCCGTGGCGCTTGAGGGCGGCTTGCACATTGCCGGCGGATTTCTCGAACGGGAACTCCGGCGTATGGATGCCGACAACGACGAGGCCTTTGTCTTTGTAGGTGTCGTAGAGCCGCGTGACATGCGGCAGCGTATTGACGCAGTTGTAGCAGCCGTAAGTCCAGAATTGGACCAGCACGACCTTGCCGCGCAGGTCGGCGACGGTCAGCGGAGCGGAATTGAACCAGGTGTCGATGCCGACGAAATTCGGCGCGCTGTGCTGAGCGTCCGCAAGCGCGAGCGGCGACGTTGCGGCCTGCTCTTGCGCGAGGCTGCCGATCGCGCCGAACGCCAGCGCGAACAGGGTCACCGCGAGTGCCGCGGCGGTTTTTGCTTGCTCATGCATCGAACTTCTCCTATTGGCGCGGCCGCCCGCTATCGCGGCCGCGCTGTCCGGCTTTAGCCACTAATTCGTTCAGTGGTTGCGGTCGGTTACCGTTGGCGAGTCACGCCTGCGTGAACTGCCATGCCGCGGCCCCGTCACCCGGCGAGGCCGAGCAGCAGGAGAACACCGCCGACCGCGGACGAGCCCAGCAAGGTCATGGCGGCGCTAATTTTGAAGCGGAACACCGCAATCGCGGCGCAAACAAAGAGCAACAGCGCCCAAGGATCGAAGCTCGCGAAGTTCGGCATATCGAATGCAAGCCCCGCATGCTGAATCGGTTGGACCACGTGAAACAGCGTGCGAATGCCGAACCAGACCGTCAGGTTAAGGATCACGCCGACCGCCGCCGCGGTGACTGCTTGCAAGGCGTTGCTGAGCACGGCGTTGCGGCGCAAGCCTTCGATGAACGGGGCGATGGTCAAGATCCAAAGAAAGCAGGGAACGAAGGTCATCCAGGTCGCCAACAGGCCGCCGCACACGCCGGCAAGGAGCGGCGGCAACTGGCCGGGATCGCGATAGGCGGCGATGAAGCCGAAAAATTGGGTGACGATCATGATCGTGCCGGGCACGATCTCGCCCATGGCGATGCCTTCCTGCACCTCGTGCGCGGAAAGCCAATGATAGGAATCGATCGCCTGCTGCGCGCCATAGACCACGACCGCGAAGTCCCCGCCGAACGCCATCAATGCGACTTTGCCGAACACCAGCGTGATCTGTGCATAGATGTTGTGCAGGCCGAAGATGGCGACGAGCGCCAGCGGCGGTGCGAGCCACAGCCCGAGCCACAGCGCCAGCGAGCGGGCGAACTGCGCGAGGCTCCCGCGCGCGGGCTCGAGGATGTCCTCGTGCTGGCGACCGGCCGTCGCGCCGTCGGTCGGGTGGGCCGCCGGGCGGGCGAGACCGGGCACTCCGGCGAGCGTCGCCAGGGCGCCGAGGAGCGCCGGGAGGAAGACGATGATTGGGAGCGGCAGCTTGAAGAACGCGGCGACGAAGGCAAGCGCGGCAAATGCCAGCATCAACCGCCCATGTAGCACGTGGCGGCCGAAACGCAGGATCGCTTCCGCCATGATGGCGAGGATCGCCGGCCGCACGCCGAGAAAGATGGCTTGGCCGGCCTGCGAGTCGGCGCCCATGACGTAGCCGAAGGACAGCGCCATCATGCATAGCGCGCCGGGCAGGATGAACAGGCCGCCGGCAACGATCCCGCCGACCGTGCGATGCGCCAGCCAGCCGACATAGATGGCGAGCTGCTGCGTCTCCGGCCCGGGAAGCGCGATGCAGTAGCTCAACGCGTGGAAGAAACGCTCGTCCGAGATCCAGCGTTTTCCCTCGACCGCGAGCCGGTGCATGGTCGCGATCTGCTTCGCCGGGCCGCCGATGCCGGCGAGCGACACATGGGTCCATACGCCGAAGGCGTCGCGCAGGGCATCGCCGCCAAGCGGCGTTGCCGCGCTTTCCCCCGCATTCGTCCTGACGATCGCGTCCACGCCTTTAAATCGCCGGGTCGCGGCCGGAATGCAAGCGCCCGGAAAACCGCCGGCGCGGGCGTACCCTGAGACTAGGGCGTTACCGGCAAATCCGATGACCCGAGCCTCCTAATCTCCACGACTCAATCTGCCCGACAACCGTTAAAACGCATAGCCGAAGCGGAGCCCATAATTGTTCAGGCCCTGGTTGGTTCCCGGGCCCTGATTGGTGCCGCAGTCCGTACCAAGGCCCTTGCCGTTCGAGAGGTGCTCAAAGGTGACGAGCGCATTCCAATGCTCAGTGATAGGAATGCCAGCCGAGAACCCGGCGTGAAAAAGCAGCGGACAGCCAAGGCCCGACAACAACAGCGTCGGGGTGAGACTGCCGTTATGTATGGCGCCGCCGCCGAATGTCTCGAAGAACAGCCATTGCGTGACCGGGAGCGTAATGACGGCATCGGCATAGGCAAAGCTCGTGCGGCCGGAAAGATTGACCGCGCCGCCAAGCTGGAATCGCGGCAGCAAGTACGCCCAATATCCAGGGATCCCGACATTGAGGCGAGGTGTCAGGAATGAACCGTTGAGATCGGCGGTACCTTGTTCGCTGGAGCCGATGCCCGCGGCGAATACGCCGAAGCGCGCTTCGAACTGGCTGCCAGCCACGTAATTGGAAACGGGCGGCGTGGCGAAAGCAGCAGCGTCGGTCGCCGCCGACATCGGAGGCGGCAAATCAGCGCTTTTTGCCGCTCGTCCGGCGGCCAAAAGCGCGACGCACGTCACCAGCGCGGCAATCCAAGCGAATGACCGCGCCCTGCAAATGCGGGCGATTACCATGGGCACTTGAAAACGTAACAAATCATGCAACTTTCATAATCCATCAATCACATGATACCGACGGTTGCGGTGCTTGCGCAAGTGCGGGTCGAGCGAGCTCGCCAATGTCTCAGGCGGATCGACCGCGTCGTTTCGGGCGCGCTCCGGCCACGTCTGCTGTTCACCCCTCAAAGCCGACATTCTCTTGTACTGCGCTAAGTGTAGCGATGGGTTAATCGCGTCTATGGGTGGCCTTAACGGCCAGGCCTGCGATTGTCGTCGTCCATGGCATGGTACAGCAAGGTGCGACGCGTGCCATTTGATCCGCGGCAATCGAAATCTAGCCCTGGCCGATCCGTCGGATAAGTTCGTGGGCGAATTGAGAAAGTGATTCGTCGCGCGCGCCCATAACCACAATGCGATCGCCACGACGGGCCAATCCGACAAGGGCGTCGCCGCAGGCGCCGCGATCCGCAAAGGCAAAAGCCTTTCGGCCACGCCGTTCAATTTCACCGATGACTTCGCGGCTGCCAACGCTGCGATCGACAGTGCCGCCGAAATATACCGGCTCGGGCATGACCAGAACGTCCTCATCGCGTAACCCACTCACAAAACAGTCCACCAGGGCGTCCTTCATCAAGCGCATCGGGCCATAGCCATGGGGTTGAAACATCAGCAACAGGCGGCCGGGAAATGCGTGCAGTGTTTCGAGCGTTGCCGAAATCTTGTCGGGATTGTGAGCGAAGTCGTCGATGATGGTTATTCCATTCGCAGTGCCGACAATTTCCAGTCGCCGGCGGACGCCGCTGAACTCACCGAGATGGGTCGCCGCCTCAGAAAGGCTCACGCCGCATGCCTTCGCGACGCTCAGCGCGGCCAGCGCGTTGGCTACATTGTGAAGCCCGGGAACTTTCAGCGTCACATCGGCAGCCTCGCCTGAATCGCGCGCCGTTACTTGAAACGCGATGCCGGTCGGCGATTGGACCAGATGAGAGGCGAGGAGATCGGCTGGTGCGGCGCGCAAGCTATAGGTTACGACCTGTCCCCGCTTCAGTTCGGCGGCAAGGGCGGCGGTTTCCGCGTTATCGAGATTCAGCACCGCTATCCGCGCCCTGGCGATGAAGCCGCGGAAAAGGGTGCGCAGCTCATCGAGTGATTTGTGGTCGAGCGAGATGTTGTTCACGACCGCCACCTGCGGCTCGAAATGGACAATCGAGCCATCGCTCTCGTCCACTTCGCTGACGAAAATGTCGCCGTCGCCGACGCGGGCGCTGGCAAGCGGAGTGCCCGGCTCAATGTAGTTTTTCATATCCGCGCCATTCACAATCGTCGGACTTCTTCCGGCGCGGTCCAGAATCCAGCCGATCATGCCCACGGTCGTGGACTTGCCGCTGGTGCCGGCGACGCCGACGCCGAGCCGGGCGCGATTGAAGAGTTGAGCAAGAAGCTCTGCGCGGGTGGTGACAACGGCGCCGATACGACGCGCGGCCTGCACGTCGGCAACCGACTCCTCGACGGCAGCAGAGGTGACCAGGATTTGACCGGAGCGGCGAATGCCGCTGCCGTCCTGCGGATGCAGCAGGACGCCGCGCGCGCGGAGAAAATCGAATCTTTCCGAATTTCGTCCCTGATCGAGGGCGCGATCAGAACCCTCGACCCGTCCGCCCCTCGCTTGGATGATCAATGCGAGGGGCGTCATGCCGCTACCGCCAATGCCGCAGAAAAAGTACTCTCCGAGTTGCTGCATTGGCAAAAATCTACAAGCAACGCCGATGAGGGACAACTCAATCGAGGCGCGCAATGAGCGAAGCGAGATGCAAGATTGGCGTCGTCGCGCCGGCTTCCCCCATGTCTGCCGACGTTGCCACGCGAGTGCCGGCGTTGGCCAAGCGTCTTTATCCGGACCGGACGCCCGAGATCGTCTTTCACCCGCAGTGCTTTGCCTCGCACGGACATTTTGCCGGCGACGACGAAACGCGCGCCTCGGCCTTTCTCGACATCGCCAACGATGAGGATTACGACGCGGTGTGGTTTGCGCGCGGCGGCTACGGCTCGTGCCGGGTGGTCGAGTCGATCATGCGCGGACTGACGGAGACGGCAAAGCGAAAGGCTTACCTGGGCTATAGTGATACCGGGATGCTGCTCGCCGCTTTGTACCGCGCCGGGTTCGCAGCTGTCGCGCACGGTCCGATGGCGCAGGATATCCTTCGCAACGCGGGGGACCCGGCCGTCGCGAGAGCACTCGCCTGGATGATTGATCGCGCGCCCGAAGCACTGGAGCCAACAGTCGTCGGCGCGAAGAAGACGGCGGCGTTCAACATGACCGTGCTCGACCACCTGCTCGGCACTGCGTTGGAACCCGACCTCGACGGACACGTGCTGATGTTGGAGGAGGTGGGCGAGGCGATGTATCGAATCGATCGATCGCTGTTTCACATCACCAGCAATGCCAACATCCGACGCGTCTCAGGCATCATGCTCGGTCGTTGCAGCCGCATCACACCGAATGAACCGGATTTCGGAATGAACGAAGAGGAGATCGCCCAATACTGGTGCCGCAGCGCCGGGATTGCCTGGTTGGGACGCGCCGATATCGGGCATGACACCAACAACAAGATCGTACCCTTCGGTCCCCGGCTGTGACGGTCATTTGCAAATAGCCACGCGCATGATCGATTGCCGATTTGGGATGTATGTTCCGTCAGAACGGATTGACGCAGCGTCGTGCCACAAGCAACACGCTGCGTCAGTTCATCGTGGTGCGTGGAGCTTCGGCCGTTGATTGATCATCGACGCGACGGTCTGGATGATCTGCCTTGCTCATTTTATGCTCCCGGCGTTGAAGTTCTGACCACGCAGCGGAAGCCGACGTGGCTCGTCGAGGTATCGACGGCTTCCGCGTGGCGTGCGGCCGGGCGGTAGCGGCGGCAGTAGTTCGGCGCGCACAGGTGCGAGCCGCCTTTGATAACTTTGCGCGGAATCTTGATTCGCGGCTGGCGCGGGTCGTAACTGTCTTCCTCGCATCCGCCGCGCGGATTTTCCGGAACGCAGCACGCCTTCGGCGCATCGGCCTCGTGCTTTTGCGACCACCAATCGGTCGTCCATTCCCAGACATTGCCGATCATGTCGTAGACGCCGTAGCCGTTGGCTGGAAACGCCAGCACCGGCGAGGTCCGCTCAAAGCCGTCGGCAAGATTTTCGTTCGGAAAATCGCCTTGCCAAGTATTGGCCATATGCTTGCCGCCGGGCGTGAACTCATCGCCCCAGGCAAACTCGGCGCCATCGAGCCCGCCGCGCGCGGCGAATTCCCATTCGGCCTCGGTCGGCAACTGCTTGCCGGCCCATGCCGCGTAGGCTTGCGCATCGCGATAAGCGACGTGAACGACCGGATGATCGTCCCGCCCGCTGATCGAGCTGCGCGGCCCATATGGCCTGCGCCAGTTGGCGCCGAACTTGAAAGTCCACCACTGCGACCAATCACGCAGATCGACCGCGACCTTCGGCGGCGTGAAAACCAGCGAGCCGGCTTTGAGCATATGAGGCAGCGCGCCTGGATAGTCTTTCGCATCGGGCGCCATCTCGGCCACCGTGACGTGTCCGCTGGCGTTGACGAATTTGCGGAAATCGCGATTGGTAACGGGGGTACGGTCGATCCAGAACCCGGCGACGCTAGCGCGATGAGCCGGCGCCTCTTCCGGATAATGCTTGTCCGACCCCATGCGGTAGGTGCCGCCTGGGATCCAGATCATTCCGGGCGGCGCCGACGATTGCGGTTGCCGCGCCGATGCAGCGATGACGTCGCCCACGGGCTCCTCGCGTTTTTTGACGCGCTCAGCCGCTTCACCGTCATGCCGAGTCTTTTAGTTTCTTGAAGACCTCGTTTTGCAAAAAGTTCCCGGCGCGACGAACCTTGAGCCTACCGCAGCGCTGCGGGCGGCAAGATGACAAACGCGTGAGCGACAATCTTCGCCGCGACAAGTTTAGTGGTTTACGCCCAAAGAACACCATCAATCTCTTTGAAAAATATAACCGTATCGAGGGAGGGGCATTTTTCGTTGGGTTCTTTGGTTTCTTCTGTTTGTTTTCCATCAGGTACTATTTTGCATGTTGGGGCACGCAATGACCCGGAACCAACGGAGAGCCGACTACAAATAGAAGCAATAAGAAGCCAAAGGCTCGCGTCATCGCCAGCAGCCTCCAATAGCCGTTCCAAAAATAGCCGTTCCAAAAAATGTCAGTACGCGTCCGCTAGCCCAGCGCGACGCTGCCGCCGAGGGTCTGATTGAGCCGCTTGGTGACGTCTTCGATGCGCTCGGCAGCGGCGACAAGCGCGGCCGCGACGGCGGCGTGCGTGGTCGAGGTACGATCGGCGGTGGCGACGTTCACATTCCTTAATCCGGCAAGTTCCTCTTCCAGCCGGTTGAGGCGCGTCGCCATTTCGTCGAGCTCGTCGGCGACGGTGATCGCCGCCATGACGGCGAGCCTGGTGTCGCCGACTTCGCCGAACTTGGCGCGCAGGCCTTCGATGCGCCCGTTGAACGCGTGGGCGAGATGCATGAGGTGGTCTTCCTGACCATCCTCGCACGCCATGCGGAATTGCCGCCCGTTGATGGTGACGCTGACCTCGGCCATCGCCCTTAATCCCGGCTCACCTTCGCCGCACCCAAGCCGCCCGGCGCTCACTCTTCATCCGCGAGCACTCCGCGGATGGTTTCGATCGCCTGCGCCAGCCGTTGCGCCACCTCGCGGTTCGCGGCCTCCAGCCCGCGCGAGCGCGCGCTCGCCTGATCGAGATCGCTCGCGAGCCGCGCGCGATCGGTGTCGAGCGCGTGGATCTGCGCGGCGAGCGCTTCCTCGCTGCGATCGCTCTCCTGGCGCCGCTCGGCGGCAGCTTCCAGCGCGTCGAGCGCCAGCGCCAGCCGCCGGTTGGCAATTTCGATTGAATCGGTCTCGCTCATTCGGCCATCCGCTGCGATCGATCCGCACGGCCGCACCACAGGCGAAACTCACGCGACAGCAACTGTTTACGAAAGGAAGCTTACGTCGCATCGAGCATGAAGGTCAACGGCCAAAGCATTCGTCGTTGTGCCCCTGTGCATGACGCCGATCCGGCATGCCGCCGCGCATTTGACTTGAGGCTTTCCCATGCTATCCCGTGACCGCGGCCGCCCGCACGCGCCGCGTTGGCCCGTTTCAATTGGCCCCGCTCCATGTCGATGCCGGACCGTCTCCGCGCGGCGAGCGCAAACCTCGTCGAGGCCCCACGCGTTTCCGCGGATGCGCCGGCGAGCGCGCGCACCACGCATGACCGCATGGCCAACGCCATTCGCGCGCTCGCCATGGACGCGGTCGAGCAGGCGAAGGCCGGCCATCCGGGCCTGCCGATGGGCGCGGCCGACATCGCGACGGTGCTGTTCACGCGTTTCCTGAAATTCGATCCGGCCGATCCGGCGTGGCCCGATCGCGACCGCTTCGTGCTCTCCGCCGGCCACGGCTCGATGCTGCTCTACGCCGTGCTTTACCTTCTCGGCTACGAGAAGATGACGATCGGCGAGATCAAGCGCTTCCGCCAGTTCGGTTCGCTCACGCCCGGACACCCCGAATACGGCCACACGCCCGGCGTCGAGACCACGACCGGGCCGCTCGGCCAGGGCCTCGCCAATGCCGTCGGCATGGCGATCGCCGAGCGTCATCTCGCCGCGTTGTTCGGCAGCGACATCGTCGATCATTCGACCTATGTGCTCGCCTCCGACGGCGACCTGATGGAAGGCATCAGCCAGGAGGCGATAGCGCTTGCGGGGCACCTCAAGCTGCGAAAGCTGATCGTGCTGTTCGACGACAACGGCATCTCGATCGACGGTCCGCTGACGCTCGCCGACAGCGTCGATCAGGTGAAACGCTTCGAGGCGTCGGGCTGGGCGGCGACGCGCATCGACGGCCATGATCCCGAGGCGATCGCCCGGGCGATCGCTGCAGCGCAGAAATCGGAGCGGCCGTCGCTGATCGCCTGCCGCACCACGATCGGCTTCGGCGCGCCGACCAAGGGCGGCACGGAGAAGAGCCACGGCGCCCCGCTCGGCGCCGGGGAGGTCGCGGCCGCGCGCGAAAGGCTCGGCTGGAGCGCGCCAGCGTTCGAGATTCCCCCTGCCATCCGCGAAGAGTGGCGCACCGCCGGCGAGCGCGGCCGGCCGGCGCGGCTCGCTTGGCGCAAACGCCTGGCGCAACTCGATCCGCAACAGCGCGCCGCGTTCGAGCGGAGGAGCCGCGGTGCGCTGGCGCCCGAGCGGCTCGGCGCGGCAGTCCGTGCGGTGAAGGCAAAGCTTGCGGAGACGCCGAAAGAGATCGCCACCCGCGCCGCGTCCGAACTCGCGCTCGATACTCTGACGGCGGCGCTGCCGGAGATGATCGGCGGCTCGGCCGACCTCACCGGCTCCAACAATACCCGCGCCAAGGGCATGACGGTGATGAGCGCGGCCGATTATGCCGGAAGTTTCATCCATTACGGCGTACGCGAGCACGCCATGGCGGCGGCGATGAACGGCATGGCGCTGCATGGCGGCATCATCCCCTACTCCGGAACATTTCTGATCTTCTCCGATTATTGCCGGCCGGCGATCCGCCTTGCCGCGCTGATGGGCCAGCGCGTCATCCACGTGATGACGCACGACTCGATCGGGCTCGGCGAGGACGGGCCGACACATCAGCCGGTCGAGCATCTCGCCGCTTTGCGCGCGATCCCCAACCTGAAAGTGTTCCGGCCGTGCGATGCGGTCGAGACCATCGAGTGCTGGCAGCTCGCTTTGCAGACGACGAGCGGGCCGAGCGTCATCGCCTTGACGCGGCAGAACGTGCCGCAACTGCGCCTCGGCCTTGAGGAAGGGAACCGCTGCGCCGGCGGCGCCTATGAGCTCGTCGGCGCGGAAGACGGCGCGGCGGCGGTTTCGTTGTTCGCCACCGGATCGGAAGTGGCGATTGCGGTCGCGGCAAGAAAGCTGCTCGCCGGGCGCGGCGTTTCCGCGCGGGTCGTTTCGGTGCCGTGCTTCGAGCTCCTCCATGCCGCGCCGGATGCGGAGCGCGCCGTGGTCATCGGCAGTGCGACGATCAACGTCGCCGTCGAGGCTGGCATCCGCCAGGGCTGGGACGCGATCATCGGTTCCAGCGGAACTTTTATCGGCATGCATGGTTTCGGCGCTAGCGCGCCCTATAAGGAGCTTTACCAGCACTTTGGAATTACCGCCGAGAAGGTCGCCGAGGCGGCGCTGGCGCATTTGCGAAAATCGTAAAGGAGACGGGCAATGTCGGTTCGCGTCGCCATCAACGGGTTCGGCCGCATCGGCCGCAACGTCTTGCGCGCGATCATCGAGGCCGGGCGCACGGATATCGAGGTGCTCGCGGTCAACGATCTCGCTCCGGTCGAAACCAACGCGCATCTGCTGCGCTTCGATTCCGTGCACGGCCGCTTCCCCGGCGAGGTGACGGTCAAGGGTGACACGATCAATTGCGGCAACGGCCCGATCAAGGTCACCGCGATCAAGGACCCGACGCAATTGCCGTGGAAGGCACTCGGCATCGACGTCGCGCTGGAATGCACCGGCATCTTCACCACGAAAGAGAAGGCGGCGGCGCATCTGACCGCCGGCGCCAAGCGGGTGCTGATCTCCGCGCCGGCCGAGGGCGTCGACCTCACCGTCGTCTATGGCGTCAACCACGACAAGCTCGCCAAGGCGCACACCGTCGTCTCCAACGCTTCGTGCACGACCAATTGCCTCGCCCCGATCGCCAAGGTGCTCAACGACGCGGTCGGCATCGACAAAGGCTTTATGACCACGGTGCACTCCTACACCAACGACCAGCCCTCGCTCGATCAGGTGCACAAGGACCTCTATCGCTCGCGCGCCGCGGCGCTCAACATCATCCCGACCTCGACCGGCGCGGCGAAGGCGGTGGGCCTCGTCTTGCCGGAGCTCGCCGGTCGGCTCGACGGCGTCGCCATCCGCGTGCCGACGCCGAACGTCTCGGTGGTCGATTTCAAGTTCGTCGCCAAGCGCGCGACCTCGACGGAAGAGATCAACACCGCGGTCAAGCGCGCCGCCGAGCAGCAGCTCAAGGGCATCCTCGGTTACACCGAAGCGCCCAACGTCTCCAGCGACTTCAACCACGACCCGCATTCGTCGGTCTTCCACATCGACCAGACCAAGGTGATGGACGGAACGTTCGTGCGGGTGCTGTCGTGGTACGACAATGAGTGGGGGTTCTCCAACCGCATGATCGATACCGCGGTGGCGATGGGCAAGCTCGGCTGATCTCGCGCCGGCGCCCGGTCATGGCCTCGTTCCGCACCCTCGATGAAGCCAACGTCAAAGGTCGACGCGTTCTGTTGCGCGTCGACCTCAACGTGCCGACGGAGAACGGCAAGGTCACCGATGCGACGCGCATCGAGGCGGTGGCGCCGACCATCAAGGAGATCGCCGACAAGGGCGGCAAGGTCATTCTGCTGGCGCATTTCGGCCGGCCCAAGGGCCGCGATCCCAAGGAATCGCTGAAGCCGATCGCTGCCGCGGCGGCGCGCATCGTCGGCCGGCCGATCGGCTTTGCGGAGGGTTGCATCGGTGATGTTGCCGAGAAGGCGGTCGCGGCGATGCAGCCGGGCGACATTCTGTGCCTCGAGAACACCCGCTTCCACGAAGGCGAGGCGAAGAACGATGCGCAATTCGTCGCCGCGCTCGCCAAGCTCGGCGACATCTACGTCAACGACGCCTTCTCCGCCGCGCACCGGGCCAACGCCTCGACCGAGGGGCTCGGCCGTGTGCTGCCGGCCTATGCCGGCCGCGCGATGCAGGCCGAGCTCGACGCGCTGGAGAAGGCGCTCACCGCGCCGCAGCGCCCGCTCGCCGCCATCGTCGGCGGCGCCAAGATCTCGACCAAGCTCGATCTCCTCGGCAATCTCCTCGCCAAGGTCGAGACGCTGATCATCGGCGGCGGCATGGCCAACACTTTCCTCGCCGCGCAGGGCAAGGCGATCGGCAAGTCGCTGAGCGAGAGCGACCTCATCCCGGCCGCGCGCGCCATCCTCGCCAAGGCAAAGCAGACCCGGCGCGAGCTCGTGCTGCCGGTCGATGCGGTGGTGGCCGAGAAATTCGCCGCGCACGCGCCCTCGCGCGTCGTTTCCGTGGACGAAGTGGGCGCGACCGAGATGATCCTCGACATCGGGCCGCGCTCGGTCGAGCACGTCGTCTCGGTGCTCGCGCGCAGCAAGACGCTTGTCTGGAACGGCCCGTTCGGCGCCTTCGAAATGGAACCATTCGACCGCGGCACCGTCGAGGTGGCGGAAGCGGCGGCGGAACTTACCGCGGCCGGCAAGCTTGTCAGCATTGCCGGTGGCGGCGATACGCTCGCCGCGCTCAATGCGGCGGGCGCGGCCGGGCGTTTCACCTACACCTCGACCGCGGGCGGCGCCTTCCTCGAATGGCTCGAAGGCAAGGCCTTGCCGGGGGTCGAGGTGCTCAAGCTGACCCCCACTCCCGCACCGGCATGCCGATGAGTCATAATAATATCCAGCCTGTCCAGCACGACTGCCAATCGAGGAGGGTCCGATGAACCTCACCGAATTGAACAAGGTGGCGACCGCGATGGTCGCGCCCGGCCGCGGCATCCTCGCCGCCGATGAATCAACGAGCACCATCAAGAAGCGCTTCGACGCGATCGGGACGACCTCGACGCCGGACACGCGGCGCGACTACCGCGAGATGCTGTTCCGCTCGAGCGAAGCGATGGCGAAATGCATCTCCGGCGTCATCCTCTATGACGAGACCATCCGCCAAAACGCCAAAGACGGCACGCCGCTGGTCAAGCTGATCGCGCAAGCCGGAGCGATCCCCGGCATCAAGGTCGACAAGGGCGCCAAGCCGCTGCCGTTCTGCCCGAACGAGGTGATCACCGAAGGCCTCGACGGGCTGCGCGAGCGGCTCGTCGAATATCGCGGGCTCGGCGCCAAATTCGCCAAATGGCGCGCGGTGATCGACATCGGCCCGGGCATCCCGAGCTATGACTGTCTCATCACCAATGCGAACGCGCTCGCGCGCTATGCCGCGGTCTGCGAGGAAGAGGACATCGTCCCGATCGTCGAGCCGGAAGTGCTGATGGACGGCGACCACGACATCGACCGTTGCGCCACGGTCACCGAGTGGGTGCTCAAGACCGTCTTCGAGCAGCTCTATTATCAGAAGGTCGCGCTCGAAGGCATGGTGCTCAAGCCGAATATGGTGGTGCCGGGCATGAAATCGGCAAAGCGTGCCTCGGTCGCCGAGGTCGCGGAGAGAACGGTGCGCGTGCTCAAGGCCTGCGTGCCTTCGGCCGTTCCCGGCATCGCCTTCCTCTCCGGCGGCCAGTCGGACGAGGACGCGACCGCGCATCTCGACGCCATCAACAAACTCGGTCCGCTCCCCTGGCCGGTGACCTTCTCCTACGGCCGCGCGCTCCAGGCCGCCTCGCAGAAGGCGTGGTCGGGCAAGCCGGAAAATGTCCCGGCCGGCCAGCGCGCCTTCAGCCACCGCGCCCGCATGAACAGCCTCGCCGCGCTCGGTCAATGGAAAGCCGACCTCGAGCGCAAAGCGGCGTAAGCTTCCTCCCTCCGCGAAGCGGGGGAGGGGGACCGCGCGCAGCGCGGTGGTGGGGGCCGCTGACGATCCGTCATGAGAGCGCCAAAGAAAACGATCAGCAACGCCCGCCACCTCCGCCGCACCCTTTCGGTGCCAGAAGCACGCTTATGGAGCCGATTGCGTGAGCGCATGCCGGGCAAGCCGGTATTTCGCCGTCAGCATCCGATCGGGCCCTATGTGCTCGATTTCTATTGCGCGAAAGCGCGTCTCGCGGTCGAGATCGATGGCATAAGTCACGACATGGGCGATCGGCCGCAGCACGACATCGGCCGCGACGCTTGGCTTGAGGCCCGCGGCGTGACGGTGATGCGCATTCGCGCAAACGATTTGACGAGGATTGATGACGCGGCTGATGCGATCGTTCGAATGGCGGCAGAGAGGCTCTGAGGCCGACGCCCCCTCCACCGCGCTTCGCGCGGTCCCCCTCCCCCGCTTCGCGGAGGGAGGATGAATTTACAACACCCAACCCCGCGCCTCTACCTCGTCACCGCGCCGCTCGGCGACACGGCAGCCTTCGCGCACGAGCTTCCCGCTGCGCTTGCGGCCGGCGATATTGCCGCGGTGCTGCTTCGCCTGGCGCAAGCCGATGAGCGCGCACTGATCAACCGCGTGAAGGACATCGCCGCCATCGTGCAGCCCCGCGAGATCGCGCTCCTCCTCGACGGCCATCCTGAGATCGTCGCCCGCGCCGGCGCCGATGGCGCGCATCTTGCCGGGATCGACGCGCTCAACGCCGCGCTCCCCTCGCTCAAGCCCGAGCGTATCGCCGGCGCCGGCGGCCTCGCGAGCCGTCATGATGCCATGCTCGCCGGCGAAGTTGGCGCCGACTACGCGATGTTCGGCGAGCCCGACCGCGCCGGACGCCGTCCTCCTTTCGATGCCGTGCTGGAGCGGATCGAATGGTGGGCCAAGCTGTTCCAGCCGCCGTGCATCGGCTATGCCGCGCATCTCGACGAGGTCGCGCCGCTCGCGCAAGCTGGCGCGGATTTCGTCGCCCTCGGTGAATGGGTATGGACGCACGCACAGGGACCGGCCGCCGCGGTCGCGGCCGCCGCCGGCGAACTCGCAGCGCCGGTTTCCGGACGCGAGCCGTGATCGCCGCCGCGATCAGGGCCGCGGCGCCGCTTGCGCTCGCGGCCGCGCTTGCCGCGCTCACGCTCCACACGGCATCGGCGCAGAACGCCACACCGGCGGCTGACCAAAAGCCGCCGGCCGCGCACCACAAGGCGCGGCCGATCACAAAACCCGCCGCGGCGCAGCCCGCCGCCACGCAACCCGCCGTCGCACCAAGCACTCCCGCGCCAAACTCCCCTGCCCCGGATACTCACGCCACCGCCGGCCCCGAGCCCGACCTCGCCTACGGCGCCTATCAGCGCGGCTTCTACCTCACCGCCTTCGCGTTCGCGACCAGACGCGTCGAGGAGAAGAACGATCCGAAATCGATGACGCTTCTCGGTGAGCTCTATGCCCAGGGCCTCGGCGTGGCGCAGGACGACAAGAAGGCGGCCGAGTGGTACACGCTCGCCGCCGCGCGCGGCGACCGCGAGGCGATGTTCGCGCTGGCGATGTTCGGCCTGCAGGGCCGCGCCGGCCCGCGCGACCGGCAGGCGAGCGGCAAATGGCTCGCCGCCGCCGCCAAGCTCGGCCACGCGCTCGCCGCTTACGATCTGGCGCTCCTCTACATCGAGGGCCAGTTGTTTCCGCAGGATTTCGCCCGCGCCGCCGAGCTGCTGCGCACCGCCGCGCAAGCCGGCGACCCCGAGGCGCAATACGCGCTCGGCACTTTCTACAAGGAGGGCCGCGGCGTGAATAAAGATATGAGCGAAGCGGTGCGGCTCTGGGCGCTCGCCTCGCTCGCCGACAATAGCGACGCGCAGGTCGAGTACGCGCTCGCGCTCTTCAACGGCGACGGCGTCGCCAAGAACGAAGCCGCCGCGGCGGCGATCTTCCGCAAGGCGGCACTGCACGGCAACGCCATCGCGCAGGACCGGCTCGCGCGCATCCTCTCCGCCGGCCGCGGCGCCCCGGCCGATCCGGTCCAGGCGACCAAGTGGCACCTCGTCTCCAAGGCGCGCGGCGAGACCGACCTGATGCTCGACGACTTCGTCGCCAACCTCGACGCCCAAACCCGCGCCGCCGGCGAGAAGGCGGCGAAGCCCTGGCTCGACGCAATCAAAAAGCCGCCGTCGTAATCGGCAGCTGGTCCTTCTCCCCCCGTCGGCGATGCGCGACTTCGTCCAACGGCTTATATGTTACACTTAGAGTAATCCCTGCGTACAACCTGATTCGTCCGGATAGAACCGTGTTGTCAAAGCTTCACACATATTCAGTTCAGAGGTCGTCTAAGCAACCTCTCCGCGACTTCCTTTTAAACGGGCTTGAGAGTATCGGGTGCAAAATTATTTTTGCGTCCGAGGCCAATTTCGCCCCCTTCGTAATCTCAGTCGAGCGAAACTCAACAGAGCGATTGGGCATCGTAGCGTATGCTTTTCTGGCAAATAAGACTCCAACGAGGAATAGGCCGGACGACGAACGCAGCTTCCAGATCAAATACAGCGACAAAAGTGAATACCCGCTCGCTTCGCTCGCGACCTCCCCCGCTTTGCGGGGGAGGATGAATGGCGCTGCGCAGGTCCCCACCCGCCGGCCTGCGGCCGGCGACCTCCCCCCTGCAGGGGGAGGTGAAGAGAGAGAGAGAGACAGAGAGCCGTGCGGCAGAAGAAGAAATACCCCGGCGGGCGGACGTTCACGCAATGGCGGAGCTTGCCCTAAAAGGACCGCCACGCCTGGGTGACGCAGGCGCAGTGCGATCTGCTCGGGCTTTGGGTCACCTGCAAAAAGAAGAAGCGCTGCCGGCGGCACCGCACCTGCCGCGGCGATCAGTTCGCCTGCTACTGGCAGCGCCGGCAGACGCTGTCGCCGGCGCAATGCCAGCGCGAAGACGCGCTCTGCACGCCGCTCAAGGCGATGGTGAATATCGGCCCGGAGTTGGCGGAGTGAGCGCGTTTCATCCTTCCCCGCGAAGCGGGGGAGGTGGCGCGCGAAGCGCGCCGGTAGGGGCGCGGGGCGGTGACGCCAGCTTGGACGGCAGAGACAATGCCTCCGCTCAGCAGGCCCCCTCCACCGCCCTTCGCTCGCTACGCGAGGCGCGGGCGGTCCCCCTCCCCCGCTGCGCTGCGCTTCGCTCCGCGGGGGAGGATGTAAACGGGGCGCGCCCTTGCGCGGACATCAGGCTAAAGGTACGCGAACCCCCATGCACCGCTCCGCCCTCCTCAATGTCATGGTCAAGGCCGCGTTCCGCGCCGGGCGCAGCCTCAAGCGCGATCTCGGCGAGGTCGAGAATCTGCAGGTGTCGGTGAAAGGCCCGCGCAATTTCGTCACCGCCGCGGACCACCGCGCGGAAGCGATCCTGCACGAGGAGCTCGCCAAGGCGCGGCCGGATTACGGCTTTCTCGGCGAGGAAGGCGGCGCCCATGTCGGCGCCGACCGGACGCATCGCTGGATCGTCGATCCGCTCGACGGCACCACCAATTTCCTGCACGGCATCCCGCATTTCGCCGTGTCGATCGCGCTTGAGCGTAACGGCGCGATCGTCGCCGCCCTCACCTATAATCCGGCGAACGACGAGCTGTTCGTGGCCGAGCACGGCAAGGGCGCCTTCCTCAACGACCGGCGCATCCGCGTCGCCTCGCGGCAGCGGCTCGCGGATGCGGTCGTCGCCTGCGGGCTGCCGCATTACGGGCGCGGCGATCTCGCCCTTGCCCGCCGGGAGATCGCCGCCGCGCAGCAGCACTTCGCCGGGCTGCGCCGCTTCGGCGCGGCGACGCTCGATCTCGCCTGGATCGCCGCCGGCCGCTTCGATGCCTATTGGGAGCGCGACCTCTCGCCGTGGGACCTTGCCGCCGGCATGCTCTTGGTGCGCGAAGCCGGCGGCTTTGCCAGCGATCCCGACGGCGGCGATGCGGTGCTCGCAACCGGCCACATCGTCGCCGGCAACGAGACCATGCATCGCGAGCTCCTCGAGCTGCTCAAGAAGGCCGGCAAGGAAGCCGCGCGAGAGGCGCAAACGTCGTGAGTTGCGCCTACTTCGCCATCAGGACGCCGCAAAGCCTGCCACAGGCTCTATGGCTTTCGCTTGCGCTCGCCATGACGCTTGAAGGACAGGCAGCATTGCGAAAAGCGGAGCGACGAAACGATCCCAGCACGCGAGGCCAATTGATCCGTTTTTCTCGGCCGCGCCCTGTGCCATTATGCGGGCGTCCCGCGGCATCACCGTAAGTCTGGCAAGCGACCAATGGCGAGCGACCTCGACCGAGCCAAGCTGACTTCGCCCCGCATCTTCATGGTTCGGATGCTGGTGTTCGTCATTCTCTGCGCGCTGATCGCGTTCGTGCTGCAGCGCCAGATCATCAACGCCTTCATGGCCAATCCCTGGCTCAACGCGCTGATCATCGGCGTCCTGCTCATCGGCATCTTTCTCTCGTTCGCGCGGGTGCTGCGCCTCTTTCCGGAAGTCGCCTGGGTCAACAGCTTCCGCCGCGCCGATCCGGGCCTGGCGGTCGCGCGCGAGCCGACGCTGCTGGCGCCGATGGCGGCGATGCTCGGCGGCGACCGGGTCGGCCGGGTGGCAATCTCGGCGCAAACGATGCGCGCCTTTCTCGATTCGCTCGCCACGCGGCTCGACGAGCAGCGCGACATTTCCCGCTATCTCACCGGCCTCCTCGTGTTTCTCGGCCTCCTCGGCACCTTCTGGGGCCTGATCGAGACCGTCGGCTCGGTCGGCACCATCATCAACGGGCTCAAGGTCGGCGGCGACGCCGATTCGGTCTTCGATGCGCTCAAGGAAGGGCTGGCGGCGCCGCTCGGCGGCATGGGCATTTCGTTTTCGTCCTCGCTGTTCGGCCTCGCCGGCTCGCTCATTCTCGGCTTCCTCGACCTGCAGACGAGCCAGGCGCAGAACCGCTTCTATACGAATCTCGAGGACTGGCTGGCGACGACGGTCGAGGATCTCGGCACCGGCCTGCCGGCGGCGGCCGCCGCCGCGACGCTCCCTGCCGGGGTCATGGACGCGATCGAGCGCATGCGCGTCTCCATGGGCGACGCCGGCTCGGGCAAGGCGACGACGGTCGCCATGGCCAATCTCGCCGAGGCGATCCAGGGCCTCGTTCAGCACATGCGCTCGGAGCAGCAGATGATCCGCGACTGGGCGGAGGCGCAGGCGCGGCTTAATGCCGACATCAGGCGCTTCATGGAAATCCTGTCGCGCGAAGCGGTCGATAGATAGAGCATGATGCGGAAAAGCAGACGCCGGTTTTCCGACGCGATCCTGCTCCGCCAAAGATAAAGATAGGCGAGGCCATGGCCCTCTCCCGATTGAACCGCGACAACGGCATGAATTACTGGCCGGGCTTCGTCGACGCGCTGTCGACGTTGATCCTGTCGATCATCTTTCTGCTTACCGTGTTCATGGTGGCGCAGTTCTTCTTGTCGCAGGAAGTCTCCGGCAAGGACACCGCGCTCGCCCGGCTCAACGCGCAGATTTCCCGGCTCTCCGACCTGCTCTCGCTCGAGCGCACCGGCAAGGCCAATCTCGAAGACCAGCTGGCGCAGCTGCGCGCCTCGCTGTCGGCCGCGCAGGGCGAGCGCGACCGCCTGCGCGGCGCGGCCGAGGGCGCGCAGAACGCCGAGGCCGGCAAGGCCGAGGTCGGCAAGCTTTCCTCGCAGCTCGATGTCGAGAAGGCGGCGACCGCGCGCGCGGTGGCGCAGATCGAGATCCTCAATCAGCAGATCAGCGCGCTGCGCCGCCAGATCGGGGCGCTAGAGGACGCGCTCGGCACCTCGGAGAAGAAGGAAAACGACTCGCAGCTGCGCATCGCCGATCTCGGGCAGCGGCTCAACGTGGCGCTGGCGCAGCGCGTGCAGGAATTGTCGCGCTACCGCTCGGACTTCTTCGGCAAGCTGCGCGAGATCCTCGGCAACCGGCCGGACATCCGCGTCGTCGGCGACCGCTTCGTGTTCCAGTCGGAGGTGTTCTTCGACAGCGGCGCCGCGGTGCTGCGGCCCGAGGGACGCGCCGAACTCGACAAGCTCGCGTCAGCGCTCCTCGACCTCGACAAGCAGATCCCCTCCGAGATCAACTGGGTGCTGCGCGTCGACGGCCACACCGATACGCGGCCGATCACTGGGACCTCATCGCCGTTCAAGTCGAACTGGGAGCTGTCCGCCGCCCGCGCCATCTCCGTCGTGCAATATTTGATCGGCAAGGGCGTCTCGCCGCAGCGCCTGGTCGCGGCCGGCTTCGGCGAATTCCAGCCGATCGATCCGGGAACCACCGAGGAAGCGTTCAGCCGCAACCGGCGCATCGAGTTGAAGCTGACGGAGCGGTGATGGCCGACCGCACGGATGTCGTCGTGCGCGCGCTGCGGCCGGAAGACCTCGATGAGATGCTCGACGTCTGGGTCGCCGCCTGGCAGGCCGCCTACCGCGAGATCGATTTCGCGGCGCGGCGCGAGTGGGCGCGCGGCCATATCGCCGAGCTGGAACAGACCGGCTCGCGTTCGCTGATCGCGACGTGCGCAAACCGGATCGTCGGCGCGATGGTGGTCGATCCCGCGACCGGCTATCTCGACCAGATCGTGGTGGCGACGGAGCTTCAGGGGCGCGGAATTGCCGCGGCGCTGCTCGCGCAAGCGCGACGCATCGCGCCGGCCGGACTTGAGCTGCATGTCAATCAGGACAACGCCCGCGCCATTCGCTTCTATGAGAAGCACGGATTTGCGACGGTGGGCGAAGACGTCAATTCACGCTCCGGCGCGCCGACTTTTCGCATGCGCTGGGAGCCGTCAAACCGTCAGGTGCCCTGAAACTGCAACCGGGCGAGCCGCGCATAAAGCCCGCCGGCGGCGACCAGCGCCTGGTGCGTGCCTTCCTCGACGATGCGGCCCTCGTCCATCACCAGGATGCGGTCGCAGGAGAGGACGGTGGCGAGGCGATGCGCGATCACGATCGTGGTGCGCTGCTGCATCAATTCGGCGAGCGCGGCGGCGATCTGCGTCTCGCTTTCGGCATCGAGCGAGGAGGTCGCTTCGTCGAGGAGGAGGAGCGGCGCATCGCGCAGGATGGCGCGGGCGATGGCGATCCTTTGGCGCTGGCCGCCGGACAATGTGACGCCACGCTCGCCGACCGGCGTGTCGAAGCCCTGCGGCATCGCCGCTATGAAGGCGCCGGCATGCGCGTGCTCGGCGGCGCGCACGATCTCGGCGTCGGAGGCATCGGGACGGCCGAAGCGGATGTTGTCGCGCACCGAGGTGGCGAACATCACGCTGTCCTGCGGCACCAGCGCGATGCGCGCGCGCAGCTCCGCCGGATCGAGATCGGAAAGCCGCACGCCGTCATAGGTGACGTGGCCGCCGGTCGGATCGTAGTAGCGCAACAGCAGATGGAAGATCGTGCTCTTGCCGGCGCCCGATGGCCCGACGATGGCGAGCTTCTCGCCTTGGCGCACGCGAAACGAAACGCCGTTGAGCGCCGTGACTTCGCTCCGCGTCGGGTAGGAGAAACGCACATCGGCGAACGCGACCTCGCCGCGCACGGGCGTCGGCAGAGCGAGCGGCCGCGTCGGCCGTACGATCGCGGGCTTGATCGCGAGCAGCTCGAACAGCCGCTCCGCCGCTCCGGAAGCCTGCGCCACCTCGCCGCCGATCTCCGACAGCGAGCCGAGCGCACCGGCGGCGAGCGCGGCGTAGAGGATGAACTGGCTGAGCCGGCCGGGCGTGATCTTCAGGCTGAGCACGTCCTGCGCGCCGATCCACAGCACGACGACGACGCTCGAGGACACGAGAAAGATGGCGATCGCCGTGAGGATCGCGCGGGCGCGGATCGAATCGCGCGCGGCGAGGAAGGCACGCTCGACCGCGTCGCGAAAGCGCGCGATCCCGAGCCGCTCGTTGGTGAAGGCCTGGAGGATGCGCACCGCGCCGATCAGCTCGGCGGCGTAAGCGGAAGCGTCAGCGAGCGTATCCTGCGCGAAGCGCGAACGGCGGCGCACCGCGCGGCCGAACGCATAGAGCGGCAGCACGATGATCGGGATCGCGGCGAGCACGAAGGACGAAAGCCGCGGGCTCGTTACCACCATCATGGCGCTGGCGCCGACGAACAGCACGAGATTACGCAGCGCGATCGAAACCGAAGTGCCGACCGCGGACTTGACCTGCGTGGTGTCGGCGGTGAGCCGGGAGATCAACTCGCCGGTCCGCGCCTCGTCGAAAAAGGCGAGCGAGAGCGAGGTCAGGTGCGCGAACACGTCGCCGCGCAAATCGGCGACGATGCGCTCGCCGATCGTGGTCACGAGGTAGTAGCGCAGCGCGCTCGACAGCGCCAACACCGCCGCGACGCCGATCATGACCAGGAAATAGCTGTCGATCAGCGCGATCCCGCGCGCCGTGAAGCCGAAATCGATCATGCGCCGCACCGCGACCGGCACGATCAAAGTCGTCAACGCCGCGAGGATCAAGGCGGCGAGCGCGGAGATCGCCCGCCAGCGGTAGCGTCTGACGTAGGGAAGGAGCGATGCGAGCGGCCGCAGTGCGCCCCTTCGCTTCGCCGGCGGGGCGGTTGGCGCGGCGGCTGCGTCCACCGCTCCGGCGACGGAGGGCTCAATCGGCGTCATGGCGAGCGTCACCGCGGCATTCTCGGCGCCGACATTCATATGTTATATGCCTTCTGCGCGGCCCTGCCGAAGCGACGCCCGGACAATGCGCCGCCGGTGTTCGGCTGGCAACGCGCGCTTGTCACCCGCGTGCCGGCGAGGTATAGACCCGCCAAATTTTTCAACCGGACAAGCGGCCGCATCGGCCCGCGATAACAGCGGCAAATGAGCCGAAAGAGCTAAAAGAACCATGAAACCCGACACACATCCTGATTATCACACCATCAAGGTCGTGATGACGGACGGAACCGAATTCACCACGCGCACGACCTGGGGCAAGCCCGGCGACACGCTGCATCTCGACATCGATCCGAAGTCGCATCCGGCCTGGACCGGCGGCCAGCAGCACCTGGTCGACCGCGGCGGCCGATTGTCGCGCTTCCAGAAGAAATTCTCGGGCTTCCTCAAGAAATAGCCGGAGTCGGGCGGCACCCGGCAAAGCTGCTCAAAGAGCCGCTTAGACTCCGTCGCGCTCGAACGCGGCCTTGAGCAATCCAAGCTGGCGCTCGACCGGATTGCCGACCGCGACTGTAAGCGGCGCAGCGGCGTGCATGGTCGCATCGAGCCGGCGCACCTCGCCCTGCAGCCTGACCGAGCGTCCGATTAGTTCCTGCAGCCTGCCCGGCAAGAGAGCGATCGACTTGGCATCGCCGGGGTCGCAGGCCGCGAGCCTGACCTTGCTCTTTTCCTTGCTGGCCTGGGCCAGCGTCATCTCGCCTTCCTTGACTGCTCGGTGGAGAAGGAGCCACGAGGCGAGCTGCATGAGCCGCGTCGTCAGCCGCATGCTTTCGGTCGCGTAGACCATCGCGGCGCTGCGATCGAGCTTTTTGGATTCTTGCCGGCCGGAGCCGTCGAGATAGCTTGCGGTTTCCTCGACCAATGCCATTCCGTCACGAAACAAAGTGGCAAAGACCTGAGAACTCGCCAGCCGTTCGCTAAATGACACCGCGCCGGCTTCACTCGCACGCTTCTCGGACATGGGTACGCCTCACACCAGCGGCAGCATCGCGCGCCGCGGCGTCGCTGTCCAGCGGGCGAGCGGCGTAAGCTTCCGACATAGTTGCCGGGACGGCGAATTGCGCCGCCGCGGACAAAAAAGAGCCGCCGTTTCCGGCGGCTCAAGGTGATAACAGGGAGGCGTCAAACAGAGTGGACAGGAGCCACTCGATGTCCAGAAGATGGACACTAACCGTAATGAAGGAGAAAGCTTAATGAAAGGTTAAGGAATCGCAGAAAGTTGCAAAATCTTTTTCCAGTTTAACTCTAGGACTGCTCATCCGGCGACGCGAAGGCGTCTCATTTTTTGAAAAACTGGTTCGCCGCGTTTTGCGAGACGCGTTTTTTGGCCATTTCCGCGTCGAGGCGCGCGATCTCGTCCTTGAGCAACCCGATCCGCTCGGCAAGTTCCCCGACCGAAAGCAACGCCAGATCCTGCCCGATCTCGTGCGCGATCTTCTTTTTCGGCTTGTCGTCCTCGTCGATACCGGGCATTTCGGGCCTCCTTCGCGGACAAACTTTATCGGCGGCGGCAGTGGTTGTCACATCGGCGGCGGCCCCGTAAGACGGGCGGCAATTTGCCGCTCGATGTTCCTCGAAAGCCATCCCGATGACCTCGATCCCCCTGCAGATGACCGCGATCGCGATCCGCACCCCTGGCGGACCCGAAGTTCTGACGCCCGAGGCGCGGCCGGTGCCAACGCCCGGAGCAGGCGAGATCCTGGTCAAGGTCGCCGCCGCCGGCGTTAACCGCCCCGACGTGATGCAGCGCATGGGTCAATATCCGCCGCCGCTGGGCGCGCCGGATATTCCAGGCCTCGAGATCGCCGGCGAAGTCGTCGCCTGCGGCGCGGGAGTGACGCGCTGGAAGCAAGGCGACCAAGTCATGGCGCTGGTGGTCGGCGGCGGCTACGCCGAATATTGTCTTGCGCACGAAAGCCATGCGTTGCCGGTGCCGTCCGGCCTTTCATTGATCGAGGCCGCTGCCGTCCCGGAGACATTCTTCACCGTCTGGTACAACGCCTTCGAGCGCGGCCGGCTCGCGGCCGGTGAAACGGCGCTCATCCACGGCGGCACGTCCGGCATCGGCACCACCGCCATTCAGCTCGCCAAAGCCTTCGGCGCCCGCACCATTGCGACCGCGGGAACGCCGGAGAAATGCGAAGCCTGTCGCAAGCTCGGTGCCGAAGTCGCCATCAACTACAAGACCGAGGATTTCGTCGAAGCGACCAAAAAGGCGACCGGCGGCCGCGGCGTCGACCTCGTGCTTGACATCATCGGCGGCGACTATATCGAGCGCAACTATGAAGCGGCGGCGGTGGAGGGCCGCATCCTGCAGATCGCGTTCCAAAGCTCACCGCGCGCCACGGTCGATTTCCGCCGCCTCATGCTGAAGCGGCTTACCCACACCGGATCCACGCTGCGCGCCCGCGCGGTCGCCGACAAGGCCGCCATCGCCCGGGCCATCGAAGCGAAAGTGCTGCCGCTGATTGCGGCCGGGCGGGTCAAGCCGGTGATCGACTCGACCTTTGCGCTGCGCAAGGCCGCGGCCGCGCATGCCCGGATGGACAGCAGCCAGCATATCGGCAAAATCGTCCTGACCCTTTGAAAAGAAAGAGAAATCCTTGCGCGGACGCTGCCCGCGGGCTAGTGATCGGCCAACGGCCTTAGCCATGCTGGGCATCCGCAACCCGATGGGCCGCTAATTCGGCGCAAACCCGGTTACTCTATCCTGCGGGGAAGCTTGTGAACTTCAGGGCGCGGGTTGCGCCGGCTGCCGAGCTCGGAGGTCGTCTCTTGGCATTCTGTCGTGCCGCCACGGCGCTCGCAGTGCTGGTATTCGCAGCCCTGTTCGGGATTTCCGGCGCGGCCGCAGTCGAAGCGGTCAATGTCCGCGTGGACGCCGCCGCGATCGATCTCACCGATGCCGTCGAGTTTCAACGCACCGATGGCGATCGGGTGCAGGTCTCGACCGCACCCGGTCCCGACGGCATCGTCCGCCGCATCGAGGTGCGCGCGCGCGAAGCCGGAAGCAATTGGGCGGTGTTCGCGCTGGCCAATAATGGCGACGAGCAGATCGACCGGCTGATCGTGGCGCCGCACTATCGAATGGTCGGCTCCGGCCTGCTTTGGCCCGATCTCGGCATCTCGCGCATTGTCTACATAACGCCTTCGTCCGGCGACCCGCCGGAACGGCAGGATAATCCCAACGCCGACGTCTTTCGCATCACGCTCGATCCGGGCTCGGTGATTACCTTCGTCGCCGAACTGCGCACGGCGAACGTGCCGCAGCTCTATCTCTGGGAACCGGACGCCTACAAGGACAAGGTCAATTCGCTGACGCTCTATCAGGGCATCGTCATCGGCATCGCCGGGTTGCTGTCGCTCTTCCTCACCATCCTGTTCGTCGTCAAAGGCAGCGTGATGTTTCCCGCCGCCGCGGCGCTGAGCTGGGCGGTGCTCGTCTATATCGGCGTCGATTTCGGTTTCTGGGGCAAGGTGTTCGACATGTCCTCGGGCGCCGAGCGCATCTGGCGCGCGTCCGGCGAAGCGATCCTCGCCGCGACGCTCCTGGTTTTTCTGTTCGCCTATTTGAATCTCAATCGCTGGCACGTCCGCTATGCGCATATCACCGTCGGCTGGCTGGCGTTTCTCGGCGCCCTGGTCGCGGTCGCCTTGTTCTCGCCGGGCACCGCGTCCGGCATCGCGCGCATATCGCTGTTCCTCATCGCCCTCTTCGGTTTCGGTCTCGTCGTCTATCTGTCGACCCACGGCTACGACCGCGCGTTGATGCTGATCCCTACGTGGCTCCTTCTGCTGGTCTGGGTGGTCGGCGCCGGGCTCACGGTTATCGGCTATCTCACCAACGATATCGTTGCTCCGGCGCTGCTGGGCGGGCTGGTTTTGATCGTCATGCTGATCGGCTTCACGGTGATGCAACACGCCTTCGCCGGCGGCATGACCCAAGGGATCGTCTCCGACGTCGAGCGCCGCGCGCTCGCGCTCACCGGCGCCGGCGACATGATCTGGGATTGGGACGTCGCCGCCGACCGCGTTTTCACCAGCGCCGAGACCGAAGCGATGCTCGGGCTCAAGAGCGGATCGCTCGGAGGCGCGGCAGCGAAGTGGCTCGAGGTGCTGCATCCGCTGGACCGCGATCGCTTCCGCGCCACCCTTGACGGCATCGTCGAGCAGCGGCGCGGGCGCGTCGCCCAGGATTTTCGCATGCGCACAGCCGACGGGCACTATCTGTGGTTCGCGCTGCGCGCGCGGCCGGTGGTCGGCACCGACGGTGAGGTCATCCGGCTGGTCGGCACGCTCACCGACGTTACCGAATTCAAGACCGCCGAGGAGCGCCTGCTGCACGATGCCGTGCACGACAACCTCACCGGCCTGCCCAACCGCGAGCTCTTTCTCGATCGCCTCGGAGCCGTGCTCGGCTTCGCCAAGTCCGACGCCTCGCTCCGACCGACGGTGATGGTGATCGATCTCGATCGCTTCAAGCAGGTCAACGATTCGGTCGGCATGGCGCTCGGCGATTCGATCTTGCTGACGCTGGCGCGGCGGCTCTCCCGGCTGGTCAAGCCGCAAGATACGCTCGCCCGCCTGTCCGGCGACCAGTTCGGTCTGCTCGTGCTCTCGGAGCGCGATTCCTCGCGCATCATCGCCTTCGCCGAGAATATCCGCCGCACGCTGCGGGCGCCGATCACCTTCAACGACCGCGAGATCGTCTTGACCGGCTCGATCGGAATGACGCTCGGCGACAGCGAGCCGCAGAGCGCCGACGAGCGATTGAAGGACGCGGAACTCGCGATGTATCACGCCAAGCGCATCGGCGGCGACCGCATCGACGTGTACAAACCCGCTATGCGCGCGCGCAAAGCCGACCGCTTGTCGATCGAGACCGATCTGCGGCGGGCGTTGGAACGCGACGAGATCACCATCCTCTATCAGCCGATCGTAAGGCTCGACGACCGCGCGGTCGCCGGTTTCGAAGCGTTGGCGCGCTGGAACCATCCGCGCATGGGGCGCATGTCGCCGGTCGAGTTCATCAGTATCGCCGAGGAGACCGGGTTGATCGTCGAGCTCGGCCTGTTCATGCTCGAACGCACCGCGCGGCAGCTCAGCACCTGGCAACGCACGCTGCGCTCGCGCGATCCGCTGTTCGCCAGCGTCAATGTCTCCTCGCGGCAATTGCTGCGCCACGATTTGATCCAGGACCTGCGCACCGTGCTTGCCCGCTCGCCGCTGACGCGCGGATCGCTGAAGCTTGAGCTGACCGAATCGGTGGTGATGGAAAATCCCGAGCATGCGGCGCAGATGCTGCAGCGGATTCGCGAGCTCGGCGCCGGGCTTGCGCTCGACGATTTCGGCACCGGCTATTCCTCGCTCGCCTATCTGCAGCGGTTTCCGTTCGACACGATCAAGATCGATCAGTCCTTCGTGCGTACCACGGCAAAGGGCACGCGGCCGGTGATCCTGCGCTCGATCATCTCGCTCGCCCACGATCTCGGCATGGACGTGGTCGCCGAGGGCGCCGAAACCGATTCCGATGCCGTCGAGCTCTTTCAGCTCGGCTGCGAATATGCCCAGGGTTTTGTGTTCGGCGAGCCGATGAGCGCGGATCGCGCCCGCGAATTGCTGCAGCCGCAGAGCCGGGCGGCAGAGTGATCAGGGGTCAGGAGTCGGGGGTCAGGAGTCAGGGGTCGGGAACCGTTTCGTGGCCTGACCCCCGACTCCTGACACCTGCTAGGCGTGCCCGGCCTCGCTCGACAGCATGCCGAGATCGATGCCGATCTTCTTCAGCGCCTTGTCGTATTTTTTGCCGATGTCGGTGCCGAAGATGAGGTCGGAATCGGGCGCGCAGTGCAGCCAGCCGTTTCCCTGAATCTCGTTTTCAAGCTGACCGGGCGCCCACCCGGCGTAGCCGAGCGCCAGAATTGCGCTCGCCGGTCCGTCGCCGCGCGCGATCGCCTTGAGAATGTCGATCGTGGCGGTAAGGCAAATTCCCTCGTCGATCGGCAGCGTCGAGTTCTCGATGAAGAAATCGGCGCTATGCAGCACGAAGCCGCGTTCGGTCTCCACCGGTCCGCCGCGCATCACTTTCACGACCCCGGCGCGCGACGGCAGCTGGATCACGTCGGCCGCCGGGATCACGTCGAGCTTCACCAACAAGTCGGAGAAATTGATGTTCGGCGCCGGGTGGTTGACGACGATGCCCATAGCGCCTTCGGAGGAGTGCGCACACACATAGATAAGCGAGCGGGCAAACCGCTCATCGAGCATCGCCGGCATGGCGATCAGCATCTGGCCGTCCAGATAGCCCCGTCCCCGACCCCGATTTTTTCCCGATGCGGCGCGCGGCAATTTCATGGTTGAAAGGTAACCGATCAATCCGTTTTTGCAAACGAACGAG
>Ga0210394_10000389_pt1 | contig 96256 bp, 89 predicted proteins | sample IncBWC12MmetaG_FD_160121 | JGI IMG/M metagenome (GOLD analysis project Ga0210394, IMG submission 160121) | Forest soil microbial communities from Barre Woods Harvard Forest LTER site, Petersham, Massachusetts, United States - Inc-BW-C-12-M | ecosystem: Environmental > Terrestrial > Soil >...
AAATCACAGCCCCGTTGTGACCAATGCCCTTTACAGAAGTTCCTGCCTCCGATGTAAGTAAAGGGTCCAGTCTGAGTTGCGGTCAGGTGTTAGGTCGCGGGTCTCAGGTCTCAGAAAAAACACTCTTCTAAGGTTCCCTATTGAAGACGCGTCTTTGGTTGACTGCGATTTTCGTGACAGCGATTGCTTGTGTCTCCGGCGCCCAATCCCTGCGGCAGGAAGCGGACCATGCCGGGGTTCTGATCGGCGCCGCCGTCCGTCCCATTCAATTTTCGGAGTCCGCGTACTCCTCCACGCTAGCTCGCGAATTCAACATGGTCGAAGCGGAAGATGCCATGAAGTGGCTGACGCTAAGACCGGACAAGACTACTTTTGACTTCCGCCAGGGCGACGAAGTAGTTCGCTTCGCACGTACCAATCAGATGAAGGTGCGGGGCCATTGCCTGGTGTGGGGGCGCTACAACCCGGACTGGCTCACACAAGGCCATTTCACCACGAAGCAACTGTCGCGACTTCTCCATGAACACATCACACGAGTGATGAGGCATTACCACGGCGAGGTTTTCGCGTGGGACGTAGTCAACGAAGCTCTGGATGAAAACGGAAACGTGCGCGATTCCATCTGGTACAACCAGCCCGGCATCGGACTCGCTGAGAAAGGTACGGCGTACATCGAGCAGACATTCCGATGGGCGCACAAGGCCGATCCTCAGGCTCTACTTTTTTACAACGAAGCCGAAGGCGAAGGAATGAATCATAAGTCAGACGTAATCTATGCCATGATCAAGGACTTCAAGCGACGAGGCGTTCCGATCGATGGCATAGGTTTGCAGATGCATGTGCCTACGCTCGATGTCGATATTCCCGCCATCGCCGCCAATATCGCGCGGCTCACTGCGCTTGGCGTGCAGGTTCACATCACCGAACTCGACGTCTCTCTACCGCAGAACTCCAGCGGCCAGCCAGATGATAAGGATTTAACTCGCCAGGCAGATGTTTATCGTGGAATCGTGCGCGCATGCTTGAACAGCCCAGGTTGCACGGCGATCCAAACCTGGGGATTCACCGACAAATACTCCTGGATTGGATCGCACTCCCGCGGCACACGTGGCCATGCGCTTCCCTTTGATCGAACCTACCAACCCAAGCCCGCCTATCGCGCAATTTACGAAGAATTCTACGTAGGGCGTCACGCATCACCCTGACGCTTGGCATCAAAGTGCGGCTGAGGACCTACTCCGGCACAAGCGTCTCCAGCCAATGCATCTGCATCTATAATGGCTTCCGGTCCACTATCGCTGCTGGCTCACGACTGAGCTGCATCCTCTGGACCCCCAAACTCGCGTGGTGCAAACGGTTCCAACTCGGCTCTCCAAAACTTCCAATCGCAAGCGACTCATTATCACGCTCGCGATCGCGGTTTTTCTTCTGCTTGCGATCCTGATTTCTCAAACCGCTTTTAACGAAACCATTCTGCGACCGGATACCAATCAGCAAGTTGTAGTCTTTTATGCTCTCTCGCTGCTAATCTCTTTGCTCTTCGTTGCCCTCACGTTTGTGCTGGCGCGCAATCTGCTCAAGTTGTTTGCCGAGCGGCGTCTGGGCGTGCTCGGATCGAAGTTCCGCACCCGCATGGTGGTGGGTGCGCTGCTGCTGTCTTTCGTTCCGGTCATGGTGATGTATTGGTTTGCATACGGGCTGATGAACCGCTCCATCAATATCTGGTTTTCAACTCCCGTGGAGGAGGTTCGCGCCGATACCGATGCCATGGCTTCCCTGCTCGCGAATTATGCCGACCAGAATGCGCGAGCGGAAGCTGTTGCGATCGCAGCCTCTCCAGAAACTCAACGCGCCTTTGAAGGCCACGGTTTCGCCTCCGTAGTCGAAGAATTTCATCGGCATGAACCTACCTTGCAAGGTGGCTTTGCCCTTGCCCTTCAACGTGGAGTTGCGGAAGCTAGCCTCGGCGCACCGGCGCCTTGGCCGATTTTGAAGGAAAAGCTGCCGCTCGCTCAGACCACTGCGGGCCAGCCCGTTCGCTTCGCTTGGGAACAAACCGAATACGCATTGGGCACAGCACCGGTTGGAAATGGCGGCTTAATTCTGGTCGCCCTGCCGCTGCCCCCGGAGTTTTCGAAAACGGTGAAACAGATCGAGGCTAGTCAACAGCGCTACCTGCAACTGAGCCGCGAGCGCAGACACGTGCGTCAGACCTACATGGGTCTGCTTCTTCTGCTCACCATGATGGTCTTGTTCGTAACCACCTGGCTCGCATTGTTCCTTTCGAAGCTGGTAACGCGGCCTCTGGCGGCGTTAGCCGAAGCCACGCAGGAAATCTCCCGCGGCCGTCTCGACTATCGAATCGAAGTGAGTGCCGCGGATGAAATTGGCGACTTGGTCCGCTCGTTCAATCGCATGGCGGGAGAGCTCGAAACCAGCCGTCGCCAGATCGAAGCTTCCAGTCGCGATCTGAGTTCTGCCAACGCCGAACTCGATCAGCGGCGCCGCCAGATGGAAACCATCCTCGAGAGCATCCCCACCGGAGTTCTGTCGCTCGATGGCGACCGCTGCGTCACTCACGCCAATCACGCGCTGTTGCGTATGTTCCATCCCGAAGGCTACGTCGACGGACAGCATGTGCTGCTGAGAGCGAGGCTTGCAGAAGTATTTCCACAGGAAGTGCTGCTCGATCTGGAACCCTTGCTGCGCCGCGCCGATCGCATGGGTATGACGACCAGCCAAATGGAGATGCCGTTGCAGCGCACGTCTTTGAATGTGGCCGTCACCGTGGCGACGCTGCCTCGTCAGGGTGAACGCTCTGGTTATGTGCTGGTGTTTGAGGATCTTTCCGACCTGTTGAAAGCTCAGAAACAAGCGGCATGGCGGGAGGTTGCGCGCCGCGTGGCGCATGAAATCAAGAATCCCCTTACGCCGATCGCGCTTTCGGCGGAACGGATCCAACGTCATTTGGAACGGGCTACGCCTACCGATCCGCCCTCGCTCGAGGTCATTCGCTCCTGCGCGGAAACAATCGCTGGCGCGGTCGAGACGGTTCGCCGGTTGGTAGACGAATTCTCAACACTGGCTCGCTTTCCCGCGTCCAATCCGCATCCGGCGGATATCAACGAAATCATCGCGAATGCGCTTTCCATGTTCAATGGAAGATTGGATGGAATCAATGTTCATCAGGCGCTTGCATCCGATCTTCCCAAGGTGATGGCCGACTCCGAAGCGATCAAACGCGCGATCGCAAACCTGGTGGATAACGCAGCCGAGTCTCTGCAAACCGCGATGGTCCGCGAGATTCAGATTTCAACTTCTCTGGCGGCCAGTCGCGAGGCCGTGGAAATCAGCGTCGCGGATACCGGGCATGGCGTAACTCCCGAGTTGAAGGAGCGACTGTTCCTGCCATATTTTTCCACTAGAAAGCGCGGCACCGGACTCGGCCTGGCCATCGTGAGCCGCGTGATCGAAGAACACCATGGTTCGATTCGCGTAGAAGAAAACCAACCTGTAGGAGCACGGTTTGTGGTGGAGTTGCCCGTCGTTCCCGAGCTCGCCGTTGCCCCGGTCACCGTCCAGCATGCATAAAATCCTTATCGTCGATGACGAAACTGGAATTCGCGAATCGCTGCAGGGAGTGCTGGCGGATGAGGGCTACGAAACTTCCTCGCTGGAAAGCGGCGAAGACTGCCTCAGATTGCTGCGGCGCGAGCATACATATGAAGTTGTTCTGCTGGATATCTGGCTGCCCGGCATCGACGGCCTGGAGACGCTCGAAAAAATTCGCGAGCTCGACAACCCACCGGAAGTAATCATGATCTCGGGCCACGGCACCATCGAAACTGCGGTGCGCGCCACCAAACTTGGCGCGTACGACTTCCTCGAAAAACCGCTCTCCATCGACAAAACGTTGATCGTGGTGAAAAACGCAATCGAGTCCAAGAAGCTGCGGCACGAGAATGTCGATCTGAAAAAGCAGCTTCATGCGCGCAGCGTAATCGTCGGCGACAGCATTCCGATGAAAGCCCTGCGCCAGCAGATCGGACTGATGGCACCCACGAACGGCCGCGTTCTGATTTACGGCGAATCTGGTACGGGAAAAGAACTGGTCGCTCATGCCATCCACGCGCAGAGCCTGCGTAAGGACGAAACTTTTGTCGAAGTAAATTGCGCCGCGATTCCCGAAGACCTGATTGAGAGCGAATTGTTCGGCCACTACAAGGGTTCGTTCCCCGGCGCTGCGGCAGATAAAGACGGAAAATTTCAGAAGGCGAACGGCGGCACGCTCTTTCTCGATGAAGTGGGCGACATGAGCCTGAAGACTCAGTCGAAGGTGTTGCGCACGCTCGATGAACAGCGCGTCGCGCCCTTGGGCAGCGACGAAACGATCGTCGTGGATGCGCGCATCATCGCTTCCACTAACAAAGATTTGGAAGAAGAAATTTCCAAAGGAAATTTTCGCGAAGATCTCTTTTACAGGCTGAACGTGATCCCGTTCTTCGTACCCCCGCTGCGCGACCGCAAAGAGGATATTCCGCTGTTCGCGCGATATTTCCTCAAAGATCTGGCAGCAACCTACGGACGCCGGCCTCGCGAAATCACCGACGATGCCATCGAAGCTCTGATGCGTTACTCTTGGCCGGGGAATGTGCGCGAGCTGCGCAATGTGATCGAGCGCATCGTAATCATGAACCCCATGACTACGCGGCTCGACCGCAAACATCTGCCGCCGCTGGTGTACCGCGACGGCCACCGGCGCTCTCCGCGAAGCGAGTTCTCCACGCTGCACCAGGCCCGCGACGCCTACGAGCGGGATTTTATTCTTAAGAAGCTCGACGAGAATCACGGCAACGTCAGCCGCGCCGCTGAAGTGCTGGGACTCGAACGCAGCCATCTTTACCGGAAGATGAAAACCCTGGGAATTGCGGCGAAAGAGTAGGACTGCCGTCGGACCATGTGTCATCCCGAGCGAAGCGGGACCTTGGTGTCTGCTTGCGCTGGCGAAGTGACGGCGCAGGCAAAAACCCTGTTCCCTCGCCGCGCTCGGGATGACATTCGGAGATATAAGCGATCAGAGATGGGAGATGCAGATCGCGCTTTACCGCTTCACCATGTGAATCTCGGTGCCGTTCTTTCTGAACTCCACTTCGTCCATCAGCTGGTTGATCAGAAATATTCCGCGCCCGTGATTGGAATACACATTTTCCCCAACCGTGCAACCGGGAATCGTCCCGGGATTGAAGCCTGTACCCGGATCGCGCACAACAATCAGAATGCCCCGCTCACGGTCGCGGCCCACCATGCACTCCACCACCTTATTGGGGTCTTCTTTGGCGCCATGAATCACGGCGTTGGCCAACGCCTCCTGCAGCGACAACTCGATCGCGTCTTCCTTGCCGTCCACGCCTTCCATCTCGCGTACAACCTCCATGACCGACTGAACCACCGGGTCCACAGCCTTCCGGTCGGCGGCAAGTGTGACGCGCAAAACCAAGGTCAGCTTTTCAGGATCGAAATCTTTCTCGGGAAGAGGTTGGTCGGGAGAATCCGCCGATGGCATGCTTATACTCGCTGATTGTGATACAAGATCGCGGCTAGTTGATTCTAGCTGGTAACCCTGAGAACGACAAACTTCGCAGACTGCGGCGCATTCCTAAGGCAGATTTGCGTGAATTGTTTTTGTGAAGGTTCCGTCGGGGTACCCGCTGCCGTGGCTGGTCACGTCATAGGACAACGTATAAAGCATAATGCCTAGTTTCTTATTTGCCGTTGACGGCTCGTACTTGCAGAGAGAAATCACGTCGTTGAGAGGCGTGTAGTAACCAGTGGAAGGTTGCATGCAACTGACGCCGATGGCAATTTTGTTGTAGGCGGGATTCTTAGCCGTGCCAATCGCCTGCGCATAGCCGACATAGGCGTCGGTTGTGTCCTTCAGGCTCACGTATGGGCTGTAATCCATCGTCTCTATATAGTCAAACACAGCCGCATAGTCGTGCAGCAGTTGGTCCTTCCCGTACCACGCAGAATAGACCGGGGCCGTCATGATCGCCTTGCTACCAACTTCCTTGCGTATTGCCGCGACCACCTTGACAATGTTCGCATCTCTGCTCGGCGGTTCGTAATCGACAGTTACGCCGTCCACGCCCCAATCGTCGACCGCGGCCTTAACAGTTTTGGAAAAAGTTGCCGGGTCTTGTGAAGGGAAAGAATCGCCGAGAATGCCGAGCGTGAATTTCGTCTTCTTTGTCTGGTTCTTCTGGCGCGAGCGGATGTCCTGCATCCACCCCTTGATGGTTGCCTGGCTGTTATGCAAAACCAGGCGGTCGAAATTCAGCGTGCCGTTGGGGTTCAAAATTACATAGAAGAGAGGAACGACATCGATATAATCCGGCGTCATGTCGAGCGTTGGCGATTTCCCAGCTCCGGTCGGCTCCTCACCGCTCCAATAAGCAATATAAAGTTCATTACTCATGGAATTCTTCTCCGTTTCATTTCCGGCTGCGCCTTTGCAGGCTCGACCTGCCCGCCCGTAAGATGCGCCAACTGCCTTCGCCAGTCAAGTTCTTCCACGAACCCGCGCGACTCGCGCCAGTTAGCCTGCACCTTGACGTAAAGTTCGAGAAAGACTTTCGTTCCCATCATGCGTTCGATCTGCAACCGCGCCGACGTGCCGATGCGCTTCAGCATCTGGCCTTTCTTGCCAATCAGAATACCCTTCTGCCCATCGCGCTCGCAGTAAATCGTGGCGGCAATACGTGTCAGCCTCGAGCTCTCCTCAAAGTTATCGACGATCACCGTGGTTGCGTACGGCAACTCCTCCTCGGTTTCCATTAAGACGCGCTCCCGAATAATCTCCGCAGCCATAAACCGCGCCGGCTGATCGGTGACTTGGTCCGGCGGGAAAAATGGTGGCCCCACCGGCAGCGCAGCGGTCACCTGCTTCAGCAGGATGTCCAGCCCATCCTTCTTCAGCGCCGAGATCGGAATAATTTCGTAGAACTGGTGCAGCTTCTTGTACTCCTCGATCAATGGCAGCAGCTTGCTCTTGCCGCCGAGCAGCAGATCGACTTTATTTAGGATCAGACACACCTTCGTCGGAGAATTCTTCAGCATTTGAATGGCGAATTCATCGCGCTGATCGAGCTTGCGAGTCGCATCCATGATCAAAAGCACAAGGTCGCAGCCTTCCAAAGCCTCGCGCACCTCGACCATCATCTTGCGGCCGAGCGAACTATCAGGCTTGTGCACGCCCGGAGTATCGACCAAAACAATCTGCGCCCCGCCCTGGTCTTTACCCTTACCTTTGCTTTTGGGGACATTCACGATGCCCTGGATTCGATTGCGTGTGGTCTGCGGCTTGGGCGAAATGATGGCGAGTTTTTCGCCCACGAGAGCATTGAGCAGCGTGGACTTGCCCGCGTTAGGGCGGCCGAGAATGCAGACGAAACCGGAGCGGAATGGCATAGGAGAGCGGGTGTTGGGTGACAGGTCTTAGGCACCGGGCGCTGGAATAACTATCTCAGGCCCAAGGCCAAGGCCCAACACCTGAGACCTCACACCAGTTATATCAGCTTCAGCTGTCGTGGTTGCACCGCAGTGATTCGAACGCGCTCAACTTTCCGGTCGGTCGATTCGAGAACCTCGAAGCGCAGGCCCTCATCATTCACAGTTTCACCGCGCTGTGGAATGTGGCCTGCCAGCTCGCTTACCAAACCCGCGACGGTCGCCGATTCTTTCCCCTCTGGTTTGCTTCCAAAGAGTTCGGCTAAACGGTCGACGTCCATGCCTCCGGAAACGATGAACGACTGGTCGTTCTCCCGAACAATTTCCGGCTTCTCATGTTCATCTCTGATCTCGCCTACGATCTCTTCCACGAGGTCTTCAATCGTCACCAGACCCGCGACGCCGCCGTATTCATCCACCACAATCGCCATGCGAATGTTGTTCTTCTGCATCTCACGCAGAAGATCGCTGCCCAGCTTGCTCTCCGGCACAAAATAGACGTCGCGGCGCATCAACGTTTCGAGCGTGCGTTTGGAGGCATCGCTATCGGGCACTTGCAAAACGTCCTGCGCATAGACGATGCCTTTGATGTTGTGAATGCTCTCGGCATACACGGGCACGCGAGAGTAATGCTTCTCGCCTAGCATCTGAATGAACCTCTCAACGGTTGTCTCCATCGGCACCGCAAACATATCGGGGCGCGGCTTCATCGCCTCGCGAACCGTTTTGCCGCTGAATTCCACCACCGACTGGATGAGATCGCGGTCGCCTTCCTGGATGATGCCTTCTTCTTGTCCCGCTTCAATCAGGGCGTCCACGGCCTCGGCCGCGGTTTCCGGCTGCTCGCGTGTATTTTGCCGGGTGAGAGACGCCACCGACTGCATGAAGCCAAGCACGATCGTTACCGGCAGCACCAGGTAAATTAATCCCGTCAACAGCCACGTCCAGCGGATGAGCCATATGCCTTTCGTCCGCGAGAAAAAAAGAAATGGCAAAAACTGGTTGAACACTATGATGATCACAATCAAGCTGATGGCGGCCTGCACGATCTCATACATGCTCCAGCGCTGGTCGCTGAATAGGGCAAAGCCCACCAGCAACGCCATCGTCGCCGTGGTCAACTGCTTGAGCACGGACATCGAGAGCGAAGCCCGCGCCCGGCTTACGTGCAGCTTGGGCTCAACCCTCTGCTCGAAGACGTCGATGTTGTCTTGAAATTCGCGCGAAAGAAATTTGCCGATTTCCTGGTAAACGCGATCGACATACGAGGCCAAAGCCAGAAGGCCCAGCAATGGAATCAGCGCGATTGCGACCCACCAGTTCATGCGGTTCTCCGCCTTGCAATCGGCGGACGATCTCGGCGTTTGTGAATGAAAATCCAGCCGGCGCGGGGCTGCGTCCGCTCGATCAGTGCGGCCTCTAAATTCAGCTGCCGCCGCAATCGCATTTCTTTTCGCGCCATCTCGCCATTATCACTCTCGTGATCGTAGCCTGCCAGATGCAGGATGCCATGCAGCACCAGAATCTTCACCTCGTCCGCCACCGAATGCCCGAGGCGTGCCGCGCTCTGCCGGGCGATGTCTGCGGAAATTGCCACCTCGCCGGCAAAGCGTTTCGACTTACGGTGCGCGGTCGGGGATGCAGGGAACGACAACACGTCAGTGGGCTTGTCTTTGCCCAGAAATTGCCGGTTCAGCGACCTCAGCTCAGAATTGTTTGTGACCAATACATTTACCAGGTCACGCAAACCGGCCGCTCGCCGCGCCCGCAGAACAAAACGTTCGAGACTTGAGCGGCTCATCCCTGCGATTCTTCTTTGAAGAATAACCACGAATGTTGACCAAGCTTGCTTTCACGCCAAGTTACTAAAACCAGCGCATCACAAAATCACATTGCATATCTGATTACACAAATAAAGAGGAGGGCCATGGCTTCAGCCCTCCCGCCCAATCTCAATTTTATTCTCCAGAAGCTTCTTCTCTTGAGCTATCGTGTGCGTTCTGTGTCTCCGGCGCGCCTTTCAATTCGGCCCTCACATCACTCCTACCACCAGCAAGCAAAAGCATCTGCTGCTCGGCAATGTGGGCCTTGTGCTCGTCATAGGCGCGAATGATACGCTGCACAAGGTGGTGACGCACAACATCAGATTCGTCGAAGTGTACGAATGTCAGCCCTTCCACCCGCTTCAATATATCGATCGCTTCCAGTAAGCCGCTGCGCCGCGCGTTGGGCAAATCGATTTGCGTAATGTCGCCGGTAATCACCGCTTTGGAGTTGAACCCGAGGCGGGTGACGAACATCTTCATCTGCTCCGAGGTTGTGTTCTGCGCCTCATCGAGAATCACAAAAGAATCGTTCAGCGTGCGCCCGCGCATAAAGGCGATGGGCGCGATCTCGATCACATTCTTTTCCAGATAACGATCCACTTTCTCCGGATCGAGCATGTCATAAAGCGCGTCGTACAGCGGCCGCAAATAAGGATCGATTTTGTCCTGCAGCGTACCCGGCAAAAATCCCAGGCGCTCGCCCGCTTCTACCGCCGGGCGCGCCAGGATGATGCGATTCACCCGCTTAGCCAGCAAAGCCGAAATCGCCATCGCCACGGCGAGATATGTCTTGCCAGTGCCCGCCGGCCCAATGCCGAAGACCATGTCATGCTTTTCAATCGCCTCGACATAGCGCCGCTGGTTCACGCTCTTCGGTTGCACCATGCGGCGGCCCAGCGAGCGCTGTCGGCCCGCGTCGGCGAGTCCGCGCAAGGTTGCGGTCGAATCCGCCGTCAGCACGCGCAGCATGCTGTTCAGATCGCCGTTGTTAAAGCTGTAGCCGGAGCGCTGCAGGCTCTCGTAATCGGCAAACACCTGCTCGGCGCGAGCCACGTCGCGTGCCGCTCCTTCCAGTTCAATGGCATTCGAGCGAAGGTCGATCGTAATGTTCAAACCATCTTCCAGCACGCGGACATTCTCGTCGCGCGTACCAAAAAGCGTCTCGATGTTAGGACTAATCCCGATACTTTTCTTCATTCAATCTCTTTTGACGAACATGCAGGGACAGCCGCCCTCGGCTGTCCGCCGAGCGAAGCGAGGCACCTCGACCACGACTCTCGGCACAAACGTGCACACCTGACCCACCTTCGCAGACAAAACAGGATTATGCTTCAAGACGGGATCAGCCGGGATGCGCATGCCCACAGGGCAAGTCACTACCATTAATTAAAGCCTACCCCGCGCCGGAGTCCGAGTCAATGGGAGGTTATCCAGCGACTTCTGGCGCCGATGCAGGCACGGCTCGCGTTCGCGCCCACTCGCGCAGGCTCTCAATCTCTTCGGCTCGGGTGGTCGAAAGCGGCACGGTCTGCGCCAGAGCATCCAACAAGAACTGCGTCGTTAATTGTTTTTTCTGAGAGAAGGCCGCATACAACGCAGACTGCACCGCCGCGTTGATCTCCGCGCCCGAGTACCCGTTCGCCGCAGCGGCGATTGTGTCGAGATCAAACTCCGCAGGATTGCGTTTGCGCCGCGTAAGTTGAATCGTAAAAACTTGCCTCAGCTCCGCCTGATTCGGCAGATCGACGAAGAAAAGCTCGTCGAAGCGTCCCTTGCGAATTAGTTCCGGCGGCAACGCGGTTACGTTATTGCAGGTGGCGGCGACGAATACTGGCGCTTTGCGGTCTTGCATCCAGGAGAGAAACGACGCCAGAAGCCGCGAAGAAACTCCCGCATCCACCGACGCTGAATCCGGTCCGCTGCCGGCAAAAATTTTCTCCAGTTCATCAATCCAAAGCACGCACGGCGCAAGCCCCTCCGCGACCTCGAAAACTTTGCGAATTCGTTTTTCTGTCTCGCCAATGTATTTGTCGTAGACCGCCGCGCTATCGAACTTCACCAGCGGCAGATTCCACTCTCCCGCCACAGCCCTTGCGCACAGCGACTTCCCGCATCCCTGCACCCCGAGAATGATTACACCGTGCGGCGGCTCCAGACCAAACTCGCGCGCCGAATCCTCCCATGAGCCGCGTCTCTGACCAAGCCAGCTCTTCAGATTCTCCATCCCGCCAACGCTCGAAAAACTTTCGTCCGGCTCAACAAACTCCAGCATCTCGGATCGCCGCAACAAAGATTTCTTAGCCTCAAGCACGTCGTCCGCAACCTCAGGACACAGCGCATACCGTGCCACCAGCGCTTGCGAAAGAACCCGCTCTGCTTCTTCTTCAGTCAGCCCACGCAGGCTCTCCACCACTGACTCGACTCCCTTCGCATCGAGCTTGCGCTGCAACGTGTGGTTCTTGGAAATGCGAACAACGACTTCATCCAGAATCTGCCGCAGACGACGCCGGTCTGGAAGGGGCAGATCGAGAAACTCCACCAGCCCCCTCAACTCGGCAGGAATTTCAATCTTCGGGGAAGTCAGGACAACGGTGCGTCGATTCTCAGAAAACTTTTGTCCTACATCGCGCAGTCGCCGCACCACGATCGGCTCATCCATGTGACGGTGCAGGTCCTTTAAGATGAACGCCGCGCCAATGGAAATTCCCTCAAGGTTGCCCAGCATCTGCGCCGGATCCTGACTGTTGTAGATAGCTTTCGAGTTCGCCAGCGCTTGTTGCGCCGCCGCGCCATAGCTTGTGCCTGAGTCATGTGTGTCAGGCACGACCTCGCCCATGTCACTGCCACAGCGCGCAAGGCCGCTGGCAATGGTCCATTCAAAGGCAGCCAGGTTCAACGCCGCGCAAGCCACACGAACCAGGCGAACGGCGCGGGTCTCCTCGATCGTCTCCATCACCACAATCGGAGTCGAGGAATCCAGCAGAACTTTCAAACGCGCCAGTGGATCGGGAATCGCGGGCCATGCCATGTGTTTGACCAGTCGAGACTTACTCGCCTATAATAAGCAATTCGGTGCTCACCGAATATCTCGCTGTAGACACGAAGGTAACGAAGCACACATGGCTAATCATTTTTCGGCGCTCAAACGCGCCCGTCAGACCACCAAGCGCACTGCCACCAACCGCGCCAACGCCTCCCGCCTGCGCACCGCGCTGCGCGGCCTGCGCGAGACCATCGAAAAAGGCGACAAGCAAGCCGCCGAAAAAACCTACCGCGAGACCGTATCCGCGCTCGACAAGGCGATTCAAAAGGGCACCTTGCATGGCAATACCGCCGCGCGCTACAAGTCTCGCTTGGGCAAACGTGTTAGTGCGATGAAGTAGCGCTGGGATTTCGAACCGTTTCAAATGAAGTTTCGCATTGGATGAACCTGAGACCCAGGATCTGACGACCAAAGACCTGACGCCCAGGACCCTCTACCGCACGGCACGATACCGTAAGTATCCCAGCCCGACGCGCAAATGGTGATGCAGCGCATCTGGTACGCAAATAGCGAAGCACAGCCCCAGCAGTCCCTGCGCCAATCCCAGCGCCCACAGATTGCGATATTTCCGGAACAGCGCGCATGAAACAATGCCCCACACCAACGTGGCTGCGGTGAGCACAAGATTGGGCAGATGGGCTACGGCAAACAAGGTACCCGCGATCGTTACTGCTGCATCTTTACTAGAGACCAGACGCAGCAGCCGGTCCATGAAATAATCCTGCAAAAGAAATTGCTGGTAAATCGTCCAGAGAACGTAGCCGGAGATGTGCGCGAAATCGCCTTTGTAGAGCGGGTGCAGCGTGCCGATCTTCGCCGCTACAAAAATACTGAGCGCCGCAAGTACGATAGCCGCCGGCAGAATCCACAGCGACGAAACCAAGCCGCGCCGCCCGAGACCCAGCTCTTCGTGGCCCTGCCTCCGCGCCAGCACCACCACCAGCGTCAGCACGAGCGCAATCGGTGACAGAATTCGCTGCAGTGGCTCAGGCGTCCATATGATGCCAACGATCGTTCCATAACCAAGAATCAGTTCGATGAGATCGCGACTGCGGCTGGGCTGGGCTGGGAAACAGACATCACGAGAGTATGGCATAGGGAACAATTCGAAGTGCGCTTGAAACAGAGGTTTCGGCTGCGCTCGAGGCAGCTGAACCTGGCTGCCTCACATGAGCCGCATTTCTATAACGCCAGCTCCGGCGTGGCTTCGAGCAGACTCCGCGTGTAAGCGTGCTGCGGCCACTCTGTGATCTGCTCCGCTGCACCCACCTCCACAATCTTTCCTCGATACATCACCGCAATCCGCGTCGAGAGATATCGCACCACCGGCATCGAGTGCGAAATAAAAAGATACGTCAGCCCGAATTCGCGCTGCAGTTGCGCCAGCAAATTAACGATTTGCGCACCCACGCTGACATCGAGTGCGGAAACCGGCTCGTCCGCCACAATAAACTTGGGCCGCAAGGCCAGGGCTCGGGCAATGCCGATGCGTTGCCGTTGCCCTCCACTGAATTCGTGCGGAAAGCGCCGCAGGATCGATTCATCGAGCCCCACCGCCCGCAGCAGTTCAACCACGCGGCCACGCCGAGCAGTCGTTTTCCCGCCCTTCGCAGAATCCGCAGTCGCCGTCGTTTCTCCGTGAATGATCAGCGGCTCGGCAATAATCTCCTCCACCCTAAAACGGGGATCAAGCGAGGCGAATGGATCCTGAAAGATGATCTGCATATCGCGCCGCAGGCGCCGCATTTCGCCGCCGCCCGCCGCCAGCAGGTCGCGCCCTTCAAACTGAATGCTTCCCGCAGTCGGCTCGATGAGCCGCAGAATCAGTCGCCCCAATGTGCTCTTGCCCGAACCCGATTCGCCGACCAGTCCAAGAGTTTCCCCCGTGAAAATGTCGAGCGACACCTCGTCCACCGCGCGCACGTCACCTCGCCCGCTCGATTTGCCCCCGAACGCAGATTCCCCCTGCGGATAAATCTTGCTCAGATTGCGGACTTCAACCAGCGCCATTGGACTCTTCCGAATTCTAGATCATGAAACAGACCGCCTCTATCCCACCGCATTCGTTCCCGCTGCAATCATCGGCACCGACGCCAGCGACGCCAGCAGCCCAACCAATCTCCATCGCGTGAAGTGTTCTTTCAGAACAATGCGCGCCAGCAGCACCGTAATCGTAGGATAAAGCGACGAGATCATCACCGCCTCGTCGAGCCGTCCCGTCTGGCTTGCGCGAACAAACAGTATCGTCCCCAGCGAGTCAAGGCAGCCCGTCAACACGCCCCAGCGTACTCCCGCAGCGGTAATATCGCGAAGCGTCGCGGGCTGCAAGGCAATCAGAACGGCCGCAATCGTCGCAGTAATCATCAGCCCGCCCGTCCGCGTAAACGTCGCGATCCATAACACCGACTCGTCGCCCGCCTGGCGAACGCAAAGATAAAATCCCGCGAACCCAATCCCGGCGATCACTGCCATCCCAATGCCTTGCGGAGTGTTGCCATCTTCGGCGCGCGTCAGCAGCCACAGTCCAACCCCCGCGCAGAAAAATCCGAGGATGGAAATCCTGCCCGGCGGCCCCTCCGTAAACATAGAAAACAAAGTTGGAATCGCGGCGCTCAAAACCGCCGCAACCGGCGCGGTCAGTCCCATTCTTCCCGAAGACAGCGCGCGATAAAAAATGGCCAGCGCGGCCCCTCCCGAGATGCCACCGGCCAGCATCCACGCCAGGCTCCGTCCGGAGGGAAAAGCCGCATGGCTCGTCGAGGCCAGCGTGCCTACCACAATCAATCCGCCCAGGTTCACGATCGCCGTGAACACGAAGGCATTCGCTCGCCGCGTCGCGTACCCGCCCAGAAAATCGCTCGTGCCCCAAGTCAGCACAGCCGCCAAACTGTATGCAGCAGACGTGAATGGAAGCGGCGCGGACATGCTCGACGAGGGTACCATGCTGCACCGTGCCAGTTCCTTCACCTTGACACCGCCGCTCGCCTCAACGAAACTAGGCCGATCATTAGTTTGCCCTCGCTCCGATTCTGAAGCCTTGCTTCGGCGCTGCGGGCTCCCACAGCGTGTCCGCTCACGCTGGAAACGAATACCCATCCGTGGAGGTTTCCCGTGTCGCACCTCACTCGCATTTCCCTCTTGTTGATTTCCCTGACCACAACCTTGTGGGCTCAGAACAATCCGTTGCCGTTCGTGAATCAGCCTTTGAGTCCAGCCTCTACGGCTCCCAAAGGCCCCGCATTTACCCTCACCGTCTCGGGCACTGGATTCGCCCCCGGCGCCGTGCTCAACTGGAACGGCTCCCCGCGCACCACCGCGGTTATTTCCGGCAGCAGTCTGCAAGCCAGCATTACCGCCGCCGATATCGCGAAGCCCAATACCGCGTCGATCACCATCACCAACCCCGGTCCCGCCGGCGGAACCTCGCTGCCGGCCTACTTCTATGTTCGTAATGCCTATACTTCGATTGCCCTGGTGAATGGACCCGTTTTACCCAATACCGGCGGCGTGGCGGTTGGAGATTTCAATGGCGACGGCAAGCTCGACATAGCCATCTCCCAACAAGGCGCCGTCTCGACCCTGGGTACGATTCAGGTTTATCTGGGAAACGGCAACGGCACATTTCAAACTCCACGTTCAACCCCCACTTTCACCGATACCTCGGTTCAGCCTGGGAAAATGCTGATCGGCGATTTCAACGGCGATGGAAAACTCGACCTGTTGGTAACGCAGAATAACAATGCCGGGTTCGGGGCGGCATGGCCGCAGGTTTTTTTCGGCAATGGCGATGGCACGTTTACCTTGGTTCCCACCACCTGTGGCGACGGTGATTACGGCGTTGTTGGAGCAGCCGGCGATCTGAATGGCGACGGCTTGCTCGACTACATATGGATGAGCGGCGCGCAGGGGTATATTTCCCCGGCGGTATGCATAGCCACCGGAGATGGAGACTTCAAGTTCTCCTATGCGGGTTTCTCCAACTTCAGTTGGAATCCTGCCATTGGTGACCTCAACAACGACGGCAAGCTCGATTTCTTCAGCGCCGACAACACTACCGGCTCCACATTTCTGGGCAACGGTGACGGAACCTTTCAAGGCCCGCTCCCCCCAGCGGACAGCGGCAATGCCGCGATTGGCGATGTGAATCGCGACGGTAACCTGGATGTCGTGTTGACGAATGGCCATATCTGGCACGGTAATGGCGACGGGACTTTTACCGCAGCCACTCCTTTGGCGAACACGAACAGCATCGACCTTGCGCTGCAGGATACTCGAGGCACCAATGAGTTGGACGTTGCCATGCTGACCGGCAACAGCCTGCTCATCTATCCCGGCTTCAGCAACGGAGAGTACAACCCTGCCATTTCCTTCCCTGTATCTGTCGGGGACTCCTACGGGGTCAGTCTTGGAATGGGAGATTTCAACGATGATGGGCGCGTGGACTTCATTGTCCCGGGCGTCACTACTACTCAAGTCCTTGTTCAGACACGCCTCGGCATCTCGCCCTCTAGTCTTAGCTACGGCGTTGTGCCCTTGGGAAACAGCCAGGTTCAGAACGTCGTACTCACGAATGTCGGCAGTCCTAGCCTGCTGATCAGTGGAATTAAAGTCGTCGGCGCTGAGGCGAGCAGTTTCTCGGTCCCGTCCAAGAAGTGCGTTACGCTGCTCAGCCAGGACGTCGCATGCACATTGCCTGTAACCTTCACTCCGAAAGCTTCGGGCGCGCTCAACGCTTCACTGCAAATCGACTACGACGATATCGGAAGCCCGCAGTTATTCCCGCTCTCAGGCACCGGCACGCCGGTGAAGCTCAACCCGGTCTCCATCAACTTCGGCGACCAGAAAGTCGGCACAGTGAGTCCTGCGGTGAAAGTCACAATGTATAACCTTGGGACGACGGCTCTCTCCATCACCGAAATCGAAATTGCCGGCGGAACGAATTTTGCCGAAACCAACAACTGCGGGACGAGCCTCCCCGCACACAGCACCTGCGCAATCAAGGTCACGTTCGATCCAACCGCGCTGGGAGGGCAATCCGCGCAACTCAAAGTCCGCTTCGATGCCCCCGGAACCGAAGAAGCAGTTCGTCTCTCGGGCAACGGCACTTAGTTCAAAGCGAACTGAAACTGACAAAAGATAAAAGCAATCCCTCGGGACTAATCTTCGGCCCCGAGGGACTGCTGTCTCATCGAACGAAAAATGTTCCCGTCACTCTAAACCCTAAACTCCTTTTTTCCCGGATTGTCATCCTGAACGGAGCCGTTCTTCAGGCGAAGTGAAGGATCTCTCCCTCAACCGGCGCAGAGCGTCAGCCAAACCGCACCACCCACGTCCCCACAAATTATGAAAGACTATCCCAATACTTTCAAAGGAGCACTCATGCAAAAGCGCAAACTTGGAAAAAGCAATCTAGAAGTCTCAGCCCTCGGCCTCGGCTGCATGGGAATGAGCTTTTCTTACGGCCCGCCCAAAGACAAGCAGGAGATGACTACTCTTCTCCACGCTGCCGTCGATCGCGGCATCACTTTCTTTGACACCGCCGAAGTCTACGGCCCGTGGTTGAACGAAGAACTTGTGGGCGAGGCTCTCGCACCGTTTCGCGGAAAGGTCGTGATCGCCACCAAGTTTGGATTCGATGTCAGCCCCGACAAAGATCCTCGCGGAATGAAAGGCGCGCCTCCAGGAGTGAATAGCCAGCCCGAGCACATCAAGCAGGTCGTCGAAGGCTCCCTTAAACGGCTCAAGGTTGACTCCATCGACCTGCTCTATCAGCATCGCGTTGACCCCAACGTGCCCATCGAAGACGTCGCCGGCGCGGTGAAGGAACTGATTCAAGCCGGCAAGGTGAAACACTTCGGCATGTCGGAAGCTGGAGCAAAAACCATCCGCCGCGCCCATGCCGTGCAGCCCGTCACCGCTGTGCAAAGCGAATACTCGCTCTGGTGGAAGCGGCCAGAAGCGGAGGTCATTCCAACGCTGGAGGAACTCGGAATCGGCTTCGTACCCTATAGCCCTTTGGGCAAAGGCTTCCTCACGGGAGCTATCAAAGAAGACACCAAGTTCGAGGGCACCGACTTCCGCAGTTCTCTTCCGCGTTTTACGCCGGGGGCTCTCAAGGCAAACCAGGCGCTGATCGATCTGCTCGGCACCATCGCGAAGCGGAAGAATGCAACTCCTGCCCAGATTGCGCTGGCCTGGCTGCTCGCGCAAAAGCCATGGATCGTTCCAATCCCCGGCACAACCAAACTGAATCGCCTCAACGAAAACATCGGAGCAGTCGCACTCGAACTCACCCCTGCCGATCTCCGCGACATCGACAGCGCCGCTTCAAAGATCACGATCGAAGGAGATAGATATCCGGAGCGTCTGGAGAAGATGACGGGGCTGTGAAAACATAAACCACCGAGCCTGTCATGTACCTAGCTTGTCATCCCGAGCAACGCGAGGGATCTTGGTTTTTGCTCGCGGCGGCAAATTTGATGGTGTGAGCTCGACGTTAAGCGCAAGACGAGAAACAGCATGCGAATCGGCATTCTCGGTTCCGGTTTAATGGGCGCGAAGCTCGGAACCATCTTTGCGCGAGCCGGACACGAAGTCGTCTTCAGCTATTCACAAAGCACCGACAAGCTGAAGAAGCTGGCGCGCGACGCCCAGGGCAACGCACGCGCCGGAACGCCCGCCGAAGCCGCAAGCCACGCCGATGCTCTCCTCCTCGCCGTGCATTGGTCCCGCTTCGACGACGTGCTGAAGCAGGCCGGTGATCTCACAGGAAAAGTGATCGTGACCTGTTGCCTCCCCATGAACGCGGATAACACGAAACTCATCCTCGGCACCACCACATCGGGAGCCGAACAACTTGCAACAAAAGTTCCTCAAGCCAAAGTCGTCTGTGCTTTTAACACCGTCCCAAGCGAAGTGCTTTTCGACGTGTTCGAAGCGAAGTGCAACACAACTCGCCCGAGTCAGATGGGCCCAAGTTTGGTGTATTGCGGAGATGATCAGACCGCTAAAGATGTCGCCGCTAAACTGATCGAGGATGTAGGCTTCCATCCGGTGGATTGCGGTCCTCTTCGCATCGCGCGCTACACTGAACCGTTCGCCTTACTCGTCGGTCAACTCGCCTACGAGGGCGAAGGCGGCCCAGAACTGGCGTACCGATTCGAGCGCTTTGGGAAATGACAGTCATAATGTCGACGATCGCGATAACACAACTCGCCGCAACACAGATCGCAATAGCACAAACCGCCATGATCGAGATCGCCAAATGGGACAGCTTCTACGTCATCGTCGGCTCAGCCGCCGGCGCCCTCATCGGATTGCAGTTCGTCGTCCTCACGCTCATCGCCGAGAGGCCCCCAACGGGCTTGGCAGAGGCCGGCGCCGCATTCGGCAGCCCCACCATCGTTCACTTCGGTGCCGTTTTATTCCTGTCGGCGCTTCTACACGCTCCCTGGCAAACCATCACCATCGCCGCGATTCTCTGGGGACTCTTAGGCTTCGGTGGCGTCGTCTACTCGGTGATCGTTTTCCGGCGCATGCGCAAACAATCCGTATATCGACCGGTCTTCGAGGACTGGCTCTTTCACGTGCTACTGCCTCTGTTCGCGTACGCGATCCTCGCGCTGTCTTCATTCGCCGCGTCGTTACACGCGCACGATGCCTTGTTTGCCGTCGGAGGCGCTGCACTGTTGCTGCTCTTCATCGGCATCCACAACGCCTGGGACAACATCGCCTACCACGTACTCGTAAACATCGCCGGCGCAAATACCGAACGCCGTCGAGACGAGAGCGAATAGCAAGGGAGCGAATTGAGAACTGAATGGCAGCCGCCGCTTTGAAAGGGTGCGGCTTTAGCCGCGCCGCAAACGGCTAGAAAACCAGCCGGCTTCAGCCGCCGAGGTACTGGAAGATTCAATCATGAAAACACTGCTAGGTTACACCTTCGCCGCCGTCCTGGTCCTTACAGGAACCTCTCTGTCACAATCCGCAAACTCCGCTTCTGCCAGGGAAAAATTCATAGGAGCCTGGCATCTTGCCTGGATGGAAAGCCAAGGTGCCGACGGAAAGCTGACCCGCGTCACCAACGTCAAAGGCATGCTGCTCTACACCCGTGATGGCCACATGTCGGTGCAGCTTATGTTCCCGGAGCCACAGTACGCTCTGTCCAATGACTACGTGAAGAACGGCTACGAAGCTTCCTTCGGCAGCTACGACGTGAACGAAGAGGCGCACACGATAACCCATCACGTGCAGGGATCGATCACTGCGGGGCTCGTCGGCAAAGACCTCACGCGCGTGTACCAGTTTTCTGGTGACCGCCTGATCATGAAGTCGTCACGCTCAGATGAACACTGGTCAGTTGCGTGGGAACATTACTGACTCTGCAAATGCCTAAAAATCATAAGTGAGGAATACAAATTATGGAGATCAAAAGAATCGGCTCGCAACCTTCCGCGAAGGGTCCATCGAATTGGTTCACTGGCACGGTGCGCATCGATCCGCTATTTCAGGCGCCCGATCCCGCGTTTGTTCAAGGCGCAAGTGTAACCTTCGAGCCCGGAGCGCGGACAGCCTGGCATACCCATCCGCTCGGTCAGACTCTCATCGTCACCACCGGCTGCGGCGAAGGCGGGCCGATCGAAGAAATCTATCCTGGTGACGTGATATGGTTCTCCCCCGGCGAAAAGCACTGGCACGGTGCCGCGCCAACCACGGCCATGACCCACATCGCCATTCAAGAAAAGAAGGACGGCAATGTGGTCGACTGGATGGCAAAAGTCACCGACGAACAATACGCGGGAAAGAGTTAAGCGTGGCAAAAGAGGTGTTATCGAAAAGCTGAAACCTTAGGAGTTAAGCTAAAAGTCAGGTGCAGGAGGTGCACATGCCCGCGCGGAACGATTCTCTCGATGCTCTCAAAGGCCGCCTTTCCCGCTATCGCGAAATCAAAATCACAGTCACCGGCAGAAAGTCAGGACGCGCCATCTCAATCGAGGTCTGGTTCGCATTCGAAGACGACAAACTTTACCTTCTGCCGGTTAAGGGCTCGGAGACGCAGTGGTACAAGAATGTGCTCAATAAGCCGTCGATCCAAGTTGATGCGCGCGGCACGGAGGCTGAATTGAAAGTCGCTCCTGTTACCGACGCCGCGCAGGTGTCGTCCGTAGTCAAGAAATTCCGTGACAAGTACGGAGCCGCCGACGTGAAGAAATACTACTCAAAGCTCGACGTTGCAGTCGTGGCTGGATTGCGCTAGTAGTTTTGATTGTTATGCTGCGTTGTCATCCTGAGCGCAGCCGTTTTTCAGGCGAAGCGAAGGACCTCCAGCTCGGCCGACCCGGCGCGTAAGCCGAACAGCCCCACCACTTGCTCCTCGCATCCGTTTGCGCCCGCGCCCTCCCTGTGCTAACGTCCCATTGTTTTATGAATCACAGATTTTGAAAGTGGCGTAGCTTGGCTTTTTACGCAGCGTTGTCATCCTGAGCGCAGCCGTTTTTCAGGCGAAGCGAAGGATCTCCGGCTCGGCCGGCCTCGCGCGTAAGCCACTGAAGCGCTGCTAGCTTTCTACATTCTCCGGGAGAACCCCATGATCGGCATCGCCTTCCTCGTGATCCTGGTTGTCATCGCCGTCGTGCTCATCGGCATGTACAACAGCCTGGTGCAGCTGCGCGTGCGCTGCGACTCCGCCTGGTCCGACATCGACGTCCAACTCAAACGCCGTCACGACCTCATCCCCAACCTGGTCGAGACCGTCAAAGGTTACGCTGCGCACGAGAAAGGCACCTTCGAAAACATCGCGAAATTCCGCTCCCAGGCCATGCAGGCGACCACGCCGGAAGGCAAAGCCGTCGCCGAAAATCAGCTCACTGGAGCCCTCAAGAGCCTGTTCGCCGTAGCCGAAAACTATCCCGAGCTGAAAGCCTCGGAACAGTTCACTCAGCTGCAAGGCTCTCTCAGCCAGACCGAAGATTCGATCCAGAATGCCCGCCGCTACTACAACGCCGTAGTCCGCGATCTCAACACGAAGATCCAATCGTTCCCCACAAACATTCTCGCTGGCATGTTCAACTTCCAGGCGCGCCAGTTCTTCGAAACCACCGAAGCCGACCGCGAACCCGTCGCCGTAAAATTCTGATCCCATGAGAATACCGGCGGTAACGTGGAAGAGCGGCGCTTCAGCGCCGCGTAAAGCTTTGAAGGGGCGCGGCTTCAGCCGCGCCGTTGCATCCGCTCAAACCGACGCGCCTTCAGGCGCTGCGGTAATGTTTTTTCCCCGCCCGCCAAGAACTTTTCAGAAGTCCCTCCTCCTCTTCTTCGCGATCCTCGCTCTCGCCGCCCCGCTCTCCGCCAAATCCTGGCACATCTCAAATTTTCAGGACGCCATCACCGTAAACTCTGACGGCAGCGCTCTGGTCAACGAAACCATCTCTCTGGTTTTCGTCGGAGAGTGGCACGGCATTCACCGCACCATTCCCATCGAGTATCCCGGCCCAAACGGCACGAATTACCAACTCTTCGTCACCGTCACCAGCATCACCGACGAAAATGGCGCCGCTCTCAAATACGACTCCTCCACTTCCGGCGCCAATCGCGACCTGAAAATTTACATCCCCAACGCCATCAACACCACGCGCACAGTTCAGCTTTCCTATCGCGTGCGCAATGGCACACGCTTCTTCGACCAATACGACGAGTTCTACTGGAACGTCACCGGCAACGATTGGCCCGTTCCCATCGAGCACGCCAGCGCCAGTGTTCACTTCCCCGCCGGCGCCAGCGATTCATTGCGCGCGCAAGCCTTCACCGGCGTCTACGGCTCGACTGGTCACAACGCAACCGCGACGGTCAACGGAGCAAACGCCGAGTTCGAAACCACAAATCCCCTCCCCATGCGCGGAGGGATGACCATCGATGTTTACATTCCAAAAGGCATTCTCAACCAACCCAGCAGCCTCACAAAATTCTTCTGGTTCATCGGAGGCAACCCCGCGGTTTTTCTTCCGCTCGTCACACTCGTCGTCATGTTCGGTCTGTGGTGGTTCGCCGGCCGTGACCCCGATCCCGGCGTTTCCGTCGCACCCATGTACGAGCCGCCCCCCGGTATCTCTCCCGCCGAAGCCGGAACTCTGCTCGAAGATCGCATTCACCCTCGCGACATTACATCGACCATCGTCGATCTTGCCGTGCGCGGTTTCATCAAGATCGAACAAACCGACGACAAAGGCCTCCTCTTCCACCACAAGGACTACGTTTTTCACCTGCTGCAGAAGCGCCAGGACTGGCGCGGTCTCGCGCCTCACGAGCGCGTCATGCTGGAAAACATCTTCGTCGGCGACATCCCCGAAACCCGGCTCTCCAGCCTGAAAAACCGTTTCTATACCACCATTCCCGTCGTCCGCACCGACATTATGTCGGCTCTAAAACAGAAAGGCATTTACACGCTCGATCCCGAGTCCGCAAATGGCTACAGCATCGGCGCGGCCTTCGCCATTCTCGTTCCGTTCGCAATTCTGCAATATCTCGGATGGGCCGATTTCCTCAGTTCGGTTCCCGTGTTCATCGTGTGCCTGCTCATCTCGGCCGTCATCTGGTGGCTCTTTGCCCGCGTCATGACGGCGAAAACCCTGAAAGGCGCGCGTATTCACATCGCCATCCTCGGATTTCAGGAGTTCATGAACCGCGTCGACGCCGACCGCCTCAAAGTCATGCCGCCAGATACCTTCGAAAGATTTCTCCCTTACGCGATGGCGCTGGGTGTCGAACATCATTGGGCGCAAGCCTTCGACGGCATCGTAAAAAATCCGCCCAGTTGGTATGCCGGCCCACCCGGCTATGGTTACGGCTCCGGCATGTTTTTCAATCCCATCCTTTTCTCATCCTCCATGCACGGCATGGCCACGGATATGCATCAGGTCTTCGTCTCCGCGCCTCGCGCTAGCTCCGGCGGATCGGGATTCGGCGGCGGCGGCTTCAGCGGTGGCGGAGGATTTTCCGGCGGCGGCTTCGGCGGGGGTGGCGGCAGCGCCTTCTAGTTGAGACGCCTTGCGAGCGTGAGCGAAGCGGGAGCCCGCAGCCGAAATCCTGAGCCGTATTTTGGCGAAGGATCTGAATATAGTGGTGCGCCCGGAGAGACTCGAACTCCCAACCCTCTGCTCCGAAGGCAGATGCTCTATCCAGTTGAGCTACGGGCGCATTCCAAACATTTTACGGCAATCGACTCAAAGCCGCTCACTCCATCTCAAAGCTCAAGTAAGTCAGCCCATCACTTCGTTCCACCTGCAGCACGACCGGTTCACCAGTCTTCAACGCAACCACGGCGGCGCGCAACTCGTCCATGGAAGTGATCGACGTCGTATTCAGCGCGTGGATCACATCGCCGGTCTGCAATCCAGTGTCGGGAGTGATCAGGTCGGCGGCGCGCCCCAGCACGATCACGCCTGAAGAAATTCGCAACGTGCCGATCAGATTCCGCAAATCAGCCGTGAGATCGGTGGCGAGAATGCCGAGGCGCGGCACCAGACTTTTGTCCGGATCGGCCGCGTCGAAAAGCTGATCCATCTGGTCGCGATGTTCGATCGCCGGAACGTAAAGAGTTTTCTTCTGATCGCCGCGCAGAATCTCCAGCTTCATTACCTGGTCCAGGCGATGCAGATAGAGCGCCGAGGAAAGCCCGGGAAGCGTTTCGATGCGGCGATCGTCTGCGGCAAGAACGATATCTTGCACTTGCAGCCCCGCCGCAGCGGCCGGCCCGTCCGGCTTCACATCCGCAACAATCACTCCCCAATGCTGCGCTAGCTTAAGTCCGTCGGCCAACGTCGGAGTGATTTCCTGAGCCACCGCTCCAATCTCCACGCGGTGAACATGTCTATACTTCCGCAAACTGTGATAAACAAAATCCACAATGCGCGCAGGAATGGCGAAGCCCAGCCCTTCGCTGCCTCCACCGGTCGACAGAATAAACGTGTTAATCCCAACCACCGCCCCATTCATATCCACCAGCGGCCCGCCGCTGTTTCCGGGATTAATCGGAGCGTCGGTCTGAATGTAGGTCAGCGGCTTATCCGGATCGGGCTGGCGCGAGACGGCGCTCACCACGCCCATGGTGACCGAGCCCTGCAAACCCTCCGGACTACCAATCGCGAACACCAGTTGCCCCACCCGCGGACGTTGTTGCGCCATCAGCGTCAGCGTCGGAAGGTCTTCATCCTTGTCGTCGACCTTCAGCAAAGCCAGATCCGTATCTTTATGCACTCCCACAAGGCGCGCTTCGAGAATGCGCCGCTTCCCCACCGGCACTGGACGGCTGGAATCTCCCGGCAGCGGCAACGCGACACGAATGCGCTGCGCTCCTTCCACCACGTGCGCGTTGGTCATGATGTAGCCCGAGGAATCGACGATCACGCCCGAGCCGACCGCATGCTGCCGCACGATAAGCGCGGTCTGCGTGCGGCTTTCGTCGTGCAGCGGCCCATAGCCAGTCACCAGAATCTGTACGACCGCGGGAGAGACTTTAGCCGCAAGGCTCTCCAGCGCATCGTTGAACTGGGCCAGCGTTTCCGCCGAGGCCGCCGGAGACTCCACGTTCGGCTTCGACTTCCCGTCGATGACCTTGGTAGCAGGAGTCGGATTAGGCAACTTCTGCGCCGGCGGCTGCTGCGCGGGCAGACATGGCGCTGAAGCCAGAAAAAATGCGATTGCATAATGAATGGAGCCTCGCGACCAACGGTTCGCCCACGCTGAAAATGAGAATTGACCAAGCATGAGATAGCTCTCCTGGAAGAAGAAAAGGATTCTCATCAGACGGTATCACGCGGGTTGGGTTGCAGAGTAAAGCTGGGGTGAAGAGAGATGGACGCTGATCAAAGAAGCGAGCCAAACGCGTGTGGACAACAGAAAAGCCCCACCTCTCGCAAAGAGTAAAGCACGCGAGACGTGGGGCACTCTTGGGCGGGGCCTGGCAATGTTCAGTGCCCCACTCGACGCTTCAGAACTGGTGCGTGTTCGTAAAGTCCACCTCGGTGATGCCATCAAAGATCGTGGCAACCACGCTGTTGAAGGTTAGATCGCTACCCCGACCTGGCGGGGCAACCGTGATCTTCGGGATAATGCCGCCCGGAACAGTTTCCGCAACCGTCACCGGCGTGTTAACTGGGAACGTGCCAGCCAATTCGCAGAAGCCGCCTTGATCCGCCGGGCCCGCTTCTATGGTGTATTTATTTGTGGTTCTCCCGACCGTTGTTGTAAAGGTGAAGGGCGTACCGACCTCAACACCCGCACCCGCGATCTTGCAGATCTTCAACTGACCCGGTGGAGCTGCATAGTTCGTAAAGGTGGCGAGCGTTTCAAGCGCGACGTCGCCCGGCACGACCGTTACGGTCGCGTTTAGATCCGGCGCGGTCCACGATATCAGTTCATTGACAGGGAATCCGTCTTGGTTATAGGAGGTTGCGGTGACATTTGAGACCGCAACGCCGATCACCGGCGTCTCGGTAATTGTAACCGTGCCGGACGGAACCTGGATGGATCCAGAGCACTCGCCAACGGGGACTTCAAGGGTGCCGCTGCTGAACAATGGCGCGGTCACCGTGAAATCGAATATCCCCGTGACCGGGTGCGATGGGTTCGACTGCTTGCAAACCTCGATGTAACCGTTATTGTCAGGGTTAGGAAAGCTCTGACTGTACACCACGTATTTCGGGTTGCCGCCAGGCGTGAAGAAAAGCGAGGTATCACATGTCCCAGGACTCGAGACGGTGCCCGTGCAGTTAGCATCGTTCACACCCGGATTAATCATGCTGACCGTGCCCTTGCTAAAGTTGGCAATTATGATACAGCTGGGGCAAAAGGGATCGCCGGCGGGAGCAATGGTGACCCCTACGGGGTCCGCGGCAGACCCACCCGCCGCGAGGGGGACGGGAGTAAAGTTCACGGGGACAAAATCCGGCGGCGTACTTCCGGTTGGAGAGAACTCAAAAGTGCCGGAGTCTTCGGGGAGGGGTGGGACGTTCCTCGATTGAAACGCGCTATTCACCCAGAGATTTCCAGCCGCGTCGAAGACCATTCCTGTAAGGTTGGTCCAACAATGCCTCCTGCCGGAAAAGGTGGCGCAATTATTAGGTGGCCGGGGCAGGGAGCCTCCCTGGAATGATAAAGCTGAACCAGGATCAGTAGAAGAAAACTGGTTCACGCCCGAGTTCAGGTGCGGGAAATAGCTCGTGAATACGTCGCCAGCAAGCGAAGGGGGGTACGTACCGATCGCAACGTCGTGCGCGTCGTCGGGCGGCAGAAGAGGCGGAGGAGGCGGAGCGGGGGTGGTTGCCGTCAGCATGAGAAATGGCGCTGCATCCAAAGGGGCCAGCGATAGGACGTTGCCCCTGTTGTATTGACCGGCGTAGATCGTCGTCCCAGATGCATTGGCAACCATACCCGCCACATTACCGGTTACATCCAAGCCCCCTTTCCATACTCCAGCCAAGTCGAAAGCATTGATATAGGCCCCACTGTTTGCTACATACATCACATTACTGCTCCCAGAGAGACCGACTATACCCTCGCCCCCGCCTGCTCCCACGGGGCAATTCGTCGACGGACAACCCGAGAGGAGACCCGGAGTTTCGACCGTCTTGCCGTCATCGGAATAAACCTCGACCTGCCGGAGCGAGCTGTGCGTGCCCGTTCCGAAATTACTGACCAAGATGCAAGGGGACGTAGTAGGGCATTGGGCGCGGGCGGATCCAACGAAAAGAAATACTGCCGCCGCGCCTACGCACAGCAACTGATAAATCTTGGTTCTCGTCACAATCGCTCCTTCGGCTAACTTTCTGAGATCGCGTGTGGACTCAGCCTTGCATTGATTGGCCATGGTTGCTCTCCTTTTGTCGCGCTAGGGTTAGGGCTGGGGAGTCGTGTCACGTGCCCCTTCCCCACGTTTGCTTTGTTAGTAACTCCCGAAAAGGAGACGGACTGCTCCTTCATCGAAAGTTACGAATCTGAATTTTCCCTGGGTAAGTGACCGGTAAAAAACCTGGGCTCGTTCGTCCCGCTCGTGGTCTGGCTCTGGGCTCGGTGACCGGAGAACATAATGGCCACGAGGAAGCAGGTCCATCTTGCTCCCGAAATGTGAAATGTCAATAGAAACCTAGGGATTGACGATCTTTTCGACGGTCGGTTTGTCCCGATTCCGGAATGACTGCCCGGGAGAGATTAGGCAACTTCTGAGCGGGCCGCCGCCACGCCATCGGGCATGGCACTGTGGCCCGAAGAAACAGGATCGCATAGTGGAGTCTGCTCGAAGACCTACACTCCGTGCGCCATGGCTCTCGCCTTTGGTGGAGTTCCTGCGGACCCGGCAGCCCCGCCTTGCGCCCCCGCTCCGAGCACATCATTCCAGAACAAACTGGGCTGATTAACCGCGGAAACGCCGATCTGCCCAGCCTTCGGAGTGTTCTTGCCTCCAACCCACGCGATCCGGAACTGTTCCTGCTTATGTAAGTGGAAGAGAGAAACCTCGGCGTTAGGCTTAAGCAAGCCACGAATGCCGGTCAACAAGGCTCCGTTCAGGCTTATGTTGACAGTCGTGACTTCCTGCTCCAACCGATCACCCTTGGCATCGGTGGCGACAAGTCTGATAGGCAGAGAAACATCGACCCGCTTTTCGGCGCGTTCGATCTTGAACTGCCCCATCAGGCTGCTCAGGTGGGCCGCAATAGAAGCCAATTCCTGTGCCGCTTTCTGTGACTCTTGCGCGCGCAATAATGTTCCGTCCGCGGCCTTTGTCACCTCCCCAATGTTCACTGCGATGTTGCCGGCGCCGGTAGCCGCTTCGCTGGCGTTGCGCGTCATCTCGTTGGTCGTCGCGCTCTGCTCCTCCACCGCCGCCGCTATCGTCGCAGAAATGTTGTTGATCTCATTGATTACGCCGCTGACCGCACCGATCGCCGTGGCCGCCTCTTTTGTGTCCCCCTGAATTGCAGTAATTTTGCGCCCAATATCTTCGGTGGCCTTGGCCGTCTGCTTGGCGAGTTCTTTTACTTCGTTCGCCACCACCGCGAAACCTTTTCCCGCTTCTCCGGCACGGGCAGCTTCAATGGTCGCGTTCAGAGCCAGCAAGTTGGTCTGCTGCGCAATGGCGGTGATCACCTTGATGACCACGCCAATTTCCGCGCTGGACTTTCCCAGCTTAGCCACCGTGCCATCGGCAGCTTTAGCCGAGCCCACCGCGGAGGACGCCACTTTCGCGGCTTCAGTGGCGTTCTCTGCAATGCTTTGAATGGTTGACGTCATCTCGCTGGCGCCCGTCGATACGCTCTGCAGATTCTGCGCGACCTGCTGCGTGGCCTGCGAAACCGAATTCGACTGGGTGGAGGTTTCTCTCGAAATCGAAGTGATCTGCTCGCTGGCTTCGAGCAGTTGCTGGCTGGCGGCGATGAGCTTTTGAGTATCGGCCGCGACCCCGCGAAGGATTTGGTGCAGCTTGTCCAGAAATAGATTGAAGAGGCGGCCGACTTCGCTCAATTCGTCTTTGGCAAAGTCGTCCGAAGTTTCCAGTCGCCGGGTGACGTCCCCCTCGCCCTCGGCAATATTCCGCACCATGTGAGTCAGCCGCCCCAGTGAGGACGAGATGGTTCGCACCAGGGTAAAGCTGCCAAGGAAGAGGATTAACAGCGCCACTCCACAAATGGCAAACATCGCATGCGTGGCTCGAGCCGCCTTGGTCTTTGCGCTAAGTTCGGCGTCTTGCGCACTCGTGGCCAGCTGCTCGCCATCTTCCTGAATCTCCTGCTGCAGCGCCTGATACAGCTCCAGTGCTTTTCCGGATGCCGCTACCGCCGCCGTCCGGTCATTCACGATCACTTTCGATAACGAATCGCCTGCGCCGATATATTCCTGCACCTTTTGGTTCTCGGCGTCCAGTGCTGCCTCTAGCTTCGGATCCGTGACCATCGCTCGCGCGGCCGCCGTGCGGTCCGCCAGCAACTTGGAGTGCGCCGCCAGATTTGTAATGGCACCCTGTTGCTCGTCTGCGGTCTTTGTGCAGACCGCGTAAATATCCTCGCGTGTCATGTCGTTGAACATGTTGGCTTCGACGTGGTTGCGGATCGCCACGCCGAGAGCCCCGACTTGGACGGTGGTCTTGGTTACGGAAGTAATGCCCCAGTAGCCCGTCGCGCTTACGCCGGCCACCAGCAACAAACTGCCGGCGGCCAGGCCGTAAAGCTTTGTCTTAATCGTCAGTTGCATCTTGACCATTCCCTCGTGGCGGCAATCACCGGCAACTGCGTGTCAACCCCGTAAACGTTGATCAAATCACATGCGAAGAGGGTTTTTTTCACATTGTTTTCCGGCGAATGAATCGGTTTTCCAGGAGCCTTGACTCGGATGGCACCTCTTGTTACTTCGGCAGCGGATTGCGCGACTTTAACCCGGAGCGAATCGGGGGGAATCTAGTTCCTACCCTTAACTAACTCTTAATCAGGCTTTTTTAGAGGTAACATCCGTGATATAACCGCCGATAAGCAACACAGTGGGCAATTCGCCCGCCAGGAGCGTTCGATGGCTGTGGCCCGGTTTGCAGAGAAAGATAAAAGTCAGGGACAATCAGCTCACGAAGAATCAGGCCACGAAAGAGGAGGGACTGTGTCCGAAGCACGGACCGGAAAAAGGTTTCCACTGGAACTGCCGATAAAGGTCCATAAGGAAGGCGCGGGCGGCGACGCAAAAGGGCTTACAGGAAATCTCAGCGCGGCAGGCGTTTACATTCGCGCCGACGCCTCCCTGGATGTTGGTTCGCCTGTGGAGTTTGAGATCACGCTTCCCCCAGATGTCACCGGAGGAGCGGAGAACGTTGTGATCCAGTGCAAAGGGCGCGTGGTGCGCACCGATCCCACTGGGGCTACCGCAGACGGCAAAGGTGTCGCCTGCGTGATCGACTCGTATGAGTTCGTCAGAAATTCTTAAAAGAAATTGCTGATTGCTGATTTTCGATTGCTGATTGGAAGCCTGCCCACGTGGTTGTTTTCAATCAACAATCTGCAATCAACAATCAGCAATTCGACTCGTAGAACGAGACTCTTGCACCTAATCTTGGAGCGCCGATAACATGCTCAAACTAATTCTGGCCGATAACCAGGCAATCTTCCGCGCCGGTATCGCCAAAGTGCTGGCGGTAGAAGACGAGATGCGCATCGTCGCGCAGGCTCAAACGCAAGAGCAGATGTTCATGGCTCTGGATAAATTCCGCGCGGCGGTGCTGGTAGTGGCGGCGGGCTTTCACAACGACTTTGCCGCTATCGTGCTGGCCGCAGCGAAGGCCAAAACCCGCGTGATCGTGCTCGCCGATACCGGCGAGAGCGCCCAACGCCATATGGCGAATGGCGCGCACGGCGTGGTCTACCGCAACGTCACCAGCGCCGCATTGGTCGATTGCGTCCGCAAAGTCGCCCGCGGCGAGACCTGGGTGCAGGACGTTGCCGTGCCCAGCGAGCTCACCGAAAACGACATGGTCGGACTTCGCGTGCGCGACCGCCTGACCGCCAAAGAACTGCGCATCGTCGCCCTCATCGTGCAGGGCTACAAGAATAAAGAGATCGCCACGCAGCTCGGCACCACCGAGCAGGTCATCAAGAACTACCTGCGCAACGTCTACGACAAGATCGGCGTCTCAGACCGCCTGGAACTGGCGCTCTTCACCATCCATCACAGAATTCTGAACGAAGCCGCAGCTGCCACCACAGCTGGTCCCGTGCCACAGGCCCCCGCGGGAGCGATGCCGTAGGCTTCATAAGTTTTGCGAAGGCCGCCAGTGGCGGCCTTTATTTTTTTCCCACCACCCTGCAGGCATCCAAAAGGCATCATCCCCTAGAAATGTGGGGACAGCCGCCTCGGCTGTCCCGCGAAGCGAAGCGAGCGCCCCACCCTCCAAAAATGCTGCCCCACTAGGAATACCATTCTGCCAAAAATATCTTCCCGCTAAAAAATCATCCCGAGCGTAGCGAGGGGACCTTGGTTCTCGCTCGCAGCTGCAACAGAGCTAGCCTAGGCAAGAACCGCGCGCCGTTCAAGATGACAACGGGAAATTTGAATCTCTCCACGCATCGTTCACTTTGCGTGCCGCATCTATCCCTCATGGAATTTCGCACGCTGGGACGCTCAGGCTTGAAAGTACCTGTGTTGAGTTTTGGCACGGGAACGTTTGGCGGTGGCAACGAATTTTTTCGCGCATGGGGTGCGAGCGATGTGGCCGAGGCAACGCGCCTTGTCGATGTCTGCCTCGAGGCCGGCGTCAACCTCTTCGATACCGCCGACGTCTATTCCGACGGCCTCTCCGAAACCATCCTGGGCAAAGCCGTCGCCGGTCGCCGCGACAACGTCCTCATCTCGACCAAAGCGACATTCCGCATGGGAGGCCACCCCGGTCCCAACGATCTGGGATCGTCGCGCTATCACTTGATCCGCGCCTGCGAAGCCAGCCTGCGCCGCCTCGGCACCGATTACGTCGACATCTATCATCTCCACGGCTTCGACGCGCTCACTCCGGTCGAAGAAGTTCTCAGCACGCTCAATCAACTCGTCGTCAGCGGAAAAGTTCGATACATCGCGTGCTCAAATTTTTCCGGATGGCATTTGATGAAGTCGCTCGCCGCCTCCGACAAATATGGCTGGGCGCGCTATGTCGGACATCAGGTCTACTACTCGCTGGTCGGTCGCGAATACGAGTGGGAACTCATGCCGCTCGCCATCGATCAAGGAGTCGGCGCGCTTGTCTGGAGCCCTCTAGGCTGGGGACGCCTGACCGGCAAGATTCGCCGCGGCCAGCCCCTCCCCAAAGAAAGCCGTCTGCACAAAACATCGGAGCAAGGCCCGCAGATGCCCGACGACTATCTCTACAAAGTCGTCGATGCCCTCGACACAGTCGCAAAAGAAACTGCCAAGACCGTGCCGCAGGTGGCATTGAATTGGCTTCTGCAGCGTCCATCGATTTCCACCGTCATCTTCGGCGCGCGCAACGAAGAGCAGTTGCGCCAGAACCTCGGCGCAGTCGGATGGAATCTCTCGCCCGAGCAAGTTGCCAAACTCGACGCTGCCGGCGACGTCACGCCAGTCTACCCCTACTGGCATCAGCACCAGTTCGCCGGGCGCAACCCGCCACCAATCCCACCACCAGCAAAGAACTAAAGCAAAAGTAACCGCCGAATCAACTCACTCTTCTGGTTGGAAAGAAGGTTGTCATTCCGAGCGCAGCGAGGAATCTTGGTCTCCTTTCTCCGTCTCCACCCCCGCCCCCACCTCATCCCCACAAGCCTGAATCGTCAAACCCTCGTCCCGCAGCAAATCCCACGCCTCCCAATACTCTCCATACTTCTGCCGCTTGCTCTTCGGAGTAAAGTGCAGCGAGCAATTCGTCCTCCCCATCACTTCAAACGGTATGACATACCAGTCATCCCTCGGAATCAGCAACACCGCAAAGAAATCCACCGACCCCGGCTCGTACTTCTTCCGTTGCGGCCCCATCACATTCAAGCTGTACTCCCCATTGCGCCGCTTGTAGATCGTAGACTTCACCTGCACCCGCAACACCCGGCTCCCGTTCTCCACCCCAACGTCGTATCTCCCCGACTCCCCAAACAACCGCAACACTTTCATCCCGAGCCCGACCGCCATCATCATGAAATAAAGCTCCGCCCACTCTCCCCGCTCCTTGCACCCCGTCAACTTCCCACCCGCCATCCGACTAGCCTTCCGCCTCATCGCATAACTCCTTCTCGTTTTCTGGACCCCGCAGAACAATCCCGCTATTTCAATCCTAAGCGGGACTTCAAGGTCATCCATCACACCTAGAAAACTACCCCCTGTGGAAATGCCCGAATCTGAAATAGTTCTTGGGATGGCACAGCGCTTCAGCGCTGCGATAAGCGAGAGTTTTGAAGGTTGCGACTTCAGTCGCGCTGCACCCAAGAAATGGAGCCGAGTCCCGCAAGGGTGACGCTGGGCGCTCAGTCCAACAGCGGACGCGCCGACCCTCCCAGCAACGAATTATTCATATTGAAGATGTTGTGATGCCCCTCAGCCCCGCCCCAGGCAAACATCAGCGAAACCATCGGGAAAGCCCCGGCACGCAACGTAAGCCCCGCTGCAAAGCTGTGCCTTAAATGATCAAACCCCAAATCTCCGCGCGTTGTCGCCACGCGCCCTTCGTCCGTCATGAACTTAAGCCCGAACGGACCCCACACGGAGTGCTCAAAACTCTGCTGCAATAGCAATAAATTCGGCCCTCGAAAACGGTAATCCTGATAACTCCCCAGAGCCATATTCCCATCGATATCCGACCCGCCCAGCGTCTGCTGAAAATAGAACGGCACCGCGCTCGTCGTCGAATTAATCGACTCCGAAACTAGCAGCCGGACTCCTACGAACCCGTTCAGATTCGCCGTCTTCGCGATCTTAGGGCACGTGCCCCCGTTCGGCGCACATTCATCCGGACCGATCGCATCCGTGTTTTTTGCCTTCGCCTTGCTATATCCATACAAATAAAACGTATGGTTAAGGTCGGCAGTCCAGCGCAAAAACGAATTCGTCGAACTCGACGGCGCAAAGAACTGCTGAAAATTCCCCAGATAATTCAACTCAAAATGATCCTTGAACAAAACCGGATCGATGCGGAACCCCTCCCCCAGCTGCACAAACCCCGGCTGGCTGCTCAACCCCGGCGCACTTGCATTTGTATAAACCGTTTCGATCGACGGCGAAGACTGCGCGTTGTTCCCCCTTACATCCACGAACCGACCATTCACTTCACCCACCAACGCCAGCTTCAGGCTGCGAATCACTGCCCACTCATACACCGGCTTAATCGCGTTCGCTCCCACGATGGTCTGCGTCATCCCAAACACCGACGCTCCGGCGAACGTCGTGTCATTCCCCTCGCCGAAGTAGTTCAGCTTGTTCAAAGAAATCGACTGCGCGTAGAGATTGAAAACTGTATAGGGATGCACCAGATTGATCGGATCCTTCTTTGCCGGTTTCCTCGATTCGGCGCTCTCCCCTGGTTGCGAGACCACCGGCATAACAACTTTCACCGCCTCATTCGGCGTGTGAATCAGCTTCATATGTCCGCCCGCCCGCCACGATCCGTTCGTCGATCCCACCGCATCCACGTCCCAGGTTAACCGCCAGTTGTTCGTGTTCTTGTCGGCCACAAACGCCGCCCCCAATCCAAACCCGTTCTGCGCCGGCAAACTTCCCGCCGCAATGTGCAGCGGATGATCCGTGAAAATCTCGTACGCACAACCCGGCACAGTCTTGAAGCCAAAATCTTTGCAGGCGTCTTTCACGCGCTCGCCCTCGCGGCGAAATTCCGCGCGCATCATGCTCTCTTGTGCCCATGCGAGCGCGCTCATCAGCATCAGCACGAAAACCAAACTCCACCGCATACCGCCTCCACTCCGGTCGCTCGCGGCTAGGTTCTCCGCTTGCGCCTTAGCTTGGTATTCTTTTTTTTCTTCCTTCTGTCCCTCGGGTTTCTCGTTGGGAGGCCTTCGGCCTCGGCATTGAGAGAGATGCTGCGCCGCCCGGGCTTCGGCCTCTCAGCAACGGCAGTCGGCTCTGCCGCAGCGTTGGGTTCGGGAGCAGGTGAACGGAACAAGCCGTCCCAAGGGGGGAGGCGAAAGCTTCGGAAGCTGGGGTCACGTGGAACCGGAAAGCTCATCTCGTAACCGTGCTCATCAGGGAAAAGACTCGTGTCCAGCGTCCACACCTCGCGGGGGCGATCTACGTAGCAAATGGGGAAGATTGTGACCCGATCACTGCTGAATGTGGCGTAGTAGGCAGTATTAGGCCAGTCACGGGTCTGGTAGGCCGCCCCGGCAGCGCAGTAGAGGTTTCGGCCGCTCCACATATCAATGGCTGCAATTCCCGCTTCGTGAAGATGCCCTGTAAGGACGATGTCAACGTGGTCAATTAGCCCCGCCCTTATCTGCTGGCGTTCGAGTGGGCTCAGAAACTCCGGTGGGTGGTGCAGCAGCGCGATCTTGAGGTGAGCATTTAGGTCATCGAGCGCCGCCAACGCTGGATCGAGGCAACGCCTGCCGACAAAAAGCTTCTCGTGGTCGCCATCAACCCCACAGAACAGCGCAGTATTCATCGGGAGCAGGCCGACTCTGTGGCCGCGCACTTCAATTGCTGCTACGGGCCCACAGGTTGAGTCGGTAGGCATTGCCCGAATGCCGCTAAAGTAACTCTGGTGCCATTGCAGAAAGCCCCCCAACTTTTGCGTCAGGTGCAGCTTGGGAACGCTGGGATCAAAGTAGCCGTCCGCTTCGCTCCGCGAATACAGCGTCCTGCTCAGTTGATTTCCCAGCGTGCGATCCACGTCGTGATTACCCGGTACAACGTAGAGAAACCTTCGATCCAGCCCAGCGGCACCGAGAAGGTCATCAAAGAATTGGGTTGCGATCCCATACTCATCCGGTGCGCCGGAGTGCGCGATATCGCCCGTGGCAAAAATCAAATCGGGCGCACGCCCATCCCGCTCACGAAATACCCTCACGGATCTCACCAGAGATCGGAGGACCACGTCCCGATCGTATGCATCACCGGTGCGAAGGTGGAAGTCCGAGATGTGAAGCCATGTTACGGGCATCAACCTACCCCTGTTCAGTGGCTAAGCGCCAAGAGTCTCGAACCGAGCCGCACTTGGGACCCCTAGCAGAAAGATCTCGCCATCCCTCATCTATTAGGCCTAGGGCTCTTCGACTTCCGCTCCCGCTTAGGCGTGCCTGTTCGCCTCCGCACCGACGCATCGTCGGCCACAGCTGCGATTTCAATGAAGCGCCTCAGCTTGGGCCGTACCCGCTTCGCTGCCGCAGCCGCGTGCGCGTCATGAATGGCTTCCGTCACTCGCCGTATATATTCCGCAGCTTCGCCTTCCGTCTTTATCGCGTTGATATAGATATCCGTGTGGTGCCTCAAAGGCAGCCTCCGCTCCGCCTCGTGCATATGTAAAATTTGCGCCTTCAGCAATCCCGAAACCGGGCGGTCCTTATTCATCGCGCTCTGCGCAGGCACCAAAATTTTTACCGTCATGGCAACACCCTCCCCCGCGGACTCTCCGCGCTCAAATTTCCTAGTTCTAACCAGCTTCTTACCCAAAATCGGGACAATCCGTTCGCATCGCATCCAGCGAAATCAAATCCACAAACGTCTCCGCCGCCGCTTCCCGCGCCGTACGCTGCGGATAGCTTCCCAGGAAAAACTTGGTCACCGTCGCCGGAATCGAAGCATGTTCAAAAATCCTTCCATCCACCACCGTTCCCTTCGGCACCCAGGGCGAAATCAGAATCGCCGGAACCCGCACTCCCAGCCGGTCAAACGCAAACGGCTGGCCCGTTCCCGTATCGTTCGCCGACGCCGTAAATCCATCCGGCGCGTTCGGATCGCAATTTGGCGGGGGCACATGATCGTAAATTCCTCCATGTTCGTCATACACCACCAGCAGCGCCGTGCTCGCCCACAGTGCCGCATTCTGCTTGATCGCGTTATAAATCGACGCAATAAACAACTCCCCCGCCCGTACATCGTGATCCGGATGCTGATCGCTCGCCACTTCCTCCCCATCGTCCGTATCGTGATCGCTGTAGTTTGGCTCGACGAACGAATAGTCCGGCAGACTCCCGCTCGCGCAATCCGCCAAAAACTGCGGATACGTGGCAAACAACTTCGGCTCGTTCTGTAGCAGGTTCACCACTTCCATCGTCGAACTCGCAGTGTCGTAGTAATAAATTTTTGCCGTATGTCCAGCCGCAACCATTCGTTCATAAATGCTCTTGTACGGCTCCTTCTCATAAAACACGTTCATCGCCGCCTGCCCAAAAGACGTCCCATAATGCGCGAACGCCCGATTACAAATCGTCGGCCCCGGTATCGACGCGAACCAGCGGTTGAACACCGCAAACTCCAGCGCCAGCGTGGTCAGAACCGGCAACTGTTTCTGCGCAAAGTAATACATAATTTTCTGCGAGTGCCCCACATCCTTCTGCTGGTTGAAATAACTCTTGACGAAGCCCTGCATATTCGGCACGCGCCCTGCGCTCGTGTCTCCACCAAAAATCTGCAAATCTACCGCCGGAAAGTGATGGTCCGGGTCGGGATCGAGCTGTCCCTGAAACGCCGCCAATGGCTGCGGAGCCACCATTGCTCCCGTCGTATCAGGATTTCCCAATCCCGGTTTAATCCCATCAATCGCCTGATTAACGGCGGTCAACGAGCCCAGCATGTGATCGAACGACCGGTTCTCCATCATCAACACTACGATGTGCTTAAGTTGGTCCAGTCCTGTTGCCATCGAAGTCCACCCCAATCCCAAATTAATAGTGAAACCGGTGGGCGCAACGTTTCAAAACCAAAAAGGGAGGCACGGCGTGCCGTGTCTCCCTCACAGTACGTTAACAGTATTTTCAATTCGACCTCGGCGGCTGAAGCCGTCGAGATAGGTTCGGCCCTTGGCATGGCTGAAGCCATGCCCTTTCAAAAACAGAGCGACAGCAGATTCCTCGGTCGCGCGAAAGGCGCGCTCGGTCGGAATGACAACACTTAAGGACTAGCTGCACCCGCTCGTGCTCCCGCAACTCCCACACCGATAGCACGAACCGTTCCGCGTCATGATGCTGCCGCAGAAGCTGCAGGTGGGAGCGTCGCCCAGGTCGATGATGCCGGCCAGCGCGTCCGACGCGTGCACGCTGCCACTGGCGGGCAAGGGCGCCCGCCCTACATCGCCATTCATGTCCCCAACATCTGGCAGCTGGCTACTGGCAACTGACGGCCTAAGTCGCAGATTCTCGAACAGCATCTGCTGCTGGCCGGTCAAAAAGCGCATCTGCAGCCAGCGGAAGATGTAGTCCATGATCGACTTGGCATAGCCGATATCGGCATTGCCGCTCCAGCCGCTGGGCTCGAAACGCGTGTGCGCGAATTTTTCGCAGAACAGCTTCAGCGGCACGCCATGTTGCAGCGCGATGGAAACCGCCAGCGCGAAGCTGTCCATCAGCCCGCTGACGGTCGATCCTTCCTTGGCCATGGTTACGAAAAGTTCGCCGGGCTCGCCGCTGGGATAGAGGCCAACCGTGATGTATCCCTCGTGATCACCCACCTTGAACTTGTGCGTGATCGAAGCCCGCTCTTCCTGCAGCTTGTGCCGCACCGCACGTGGAGGCGCGTTGAGATTTTCTTCTTGTGGCGCGGCCGCCCCCGGCCGCGGGTCATCTTTACTGGAATTCGCAGTCTTCGTACCCGCCGCCGACAACGGCTGCGACTTCTTACAGCCATCGCGATACACCGCGACGGCTTTCAAGCCAAGCTTCCAGGCCTGGAGGTAAGCCTCCATGATGTCTTCGACCGACGCATTCTCCGGAAGATTGACCGTCTTCGATATAGCTCCGGAGATGAACGGCTGCGCCGTCGCCATCATGCGCAAGTGGCCCATGTAAGCAATCGACCGCGTCCCCTTGGCCGGCTTGAACGAGCAATCGAAGACCGCCAGATGATCGTCCTTAATATGCGGCGCCCCTTCGATGGTTCCCGTCGCATCGATATAGCTGACGATCGCATTCGCCTGATCGTGATCGTACCCAAGCTTGAACAACGCCGTCGGCACAGTCTGATTGACGATCTTAATCATCCCTCCACCGACAAGCTTTTTGTACTTAACCAACGCCAAATCCGGCTCCACTCCAGTTGTGTCGCAGTCCATCATGAAGCCGATTGTGCCGGTGGGGGCTAGGACTGTTACCTGGGAGTTGCGATAGCCAAACTTTTCGCCGTGGGCCAGGGCTTCGTCCCAGCAGGCTTTGCTGGATTCGTAGAGTGCATTCGGGACGTTATTTTTGTTGATGTTGTTTACGCTGGCGCGGTGCATGCGGATTACGTCGAGGAATGGTTCGCGGTTAATGTACCAGCCGGGGCAGGCTCCGCCGGGCATGTGCTCGGGAGCGCTCGCTTCGCTCGCTGGACGGACGAAGGCGTCCGTCCCTACACGGGCATTGCTGGTGCCAGCTAAGTTGGCACCGAGATTCGACTCAGCTAGATTTTTCTTGGTGGCGTCGGTTGCCGGGTACAAGGGTTGGCATTGTTCTGCGATCTTGCTTGATTGCAGATAGGCTTCGCCGCACATGATGGCGGTGACGCAGGCGGCGTAGTCGCGGCCGGCGTCTGAGTCATAGGGTAGGCCTGCGGCCATCAACAGAGCGCCGAGATTCGCGTATCCCAAGCCGAGCGGGCGGTAGTCATGCGAGTTGCGCATGATCATTTCGGTGGGATAGCCGGCGTTGTCGACCAGAATTTCCTGGGCGGTGATGAGGATATCGACGGCGTGGCGATAGGCTTCAACATCGAACGTTCCGTTGGGCGCGAACTTAAGAAGATTCAGGCTGGCGAGGTTGCAGGCGGAATCGTCGAGGAACATGTACTCGCTGCAAGGATTGCTCGCGTTAATGCGGTCAGTGTTCTTCGAAGTGTGCCAGCGATTCGTGGTGGTGTCGTATTGCATGCCGGGATCGCCGCAGTGCCAGGTCGCTTCTGAAATTTTCTTGAGCAGATCTTTGGCTTTGTAAGTCTTCATGACGCTGCCATCGCGCACTGATTTAGTGGAGAACTCGGTATCGCGCATGACGGCGTACATAAAGTCGTCGGTGACGCGGACGCTGTTATTCGCGTTCTGGAAGAAAATGGACGAATAAGCGTCGGAATCGGGATGCGAGCCGTCGTATCCCATGGCGACGAGAGCGTGGGCCTTGGCTTCCTCTTTCTGCTTGCACTCGATGAACTCAACGATGTCGGGATGGTCAACATTGAGGATGACCATCTTTGCCGCGCGACGAGTCTTGCCTCCGGACTTGATGACGCCGGCGAAGGCGTCAAAGCCTTTCATGAAGCTGAGCGGGCCGCTGGCCGTGCCTCCGCCGCTGAGACCTTCGGTGGATGAGCGCAAAGATGAGAGATTGGTTCCAGTACCGCTGCCCCACTTGAAGAGCATGCCTTCGGTCTTCGCCAGGGTGAGGATGGAATCGAGCGAGTCCTTCACCGAATTGATGAAGCAGGCAGAGCATTGCGGATGGCTGTAGCCGGTGATGCCGAATTCGACTTGCTGGGTACGCGGATTCCAGTGCCAGTTGCGGGCATCGGAGTTGGGTTCGATGCGGTCGCAGCCCACGTTGAACCAGACCGGCGAATTGAAGGCGGCGTACTGGCGCACGAGGATGTGCACAAGTTCATCGTGGAAAGTGGCGCCGTCTTCGGGCGATTTGAAGTATCCCTGGTCGAGTCCCCAGTTGCGGATGGTCTCGGCCACGCGGGTGACGAGCTGGCGAACTCCGGTCTCGCGCTCGGGCGTGCCGACCTTGCCGTGCAGATATTTGCTGGCCACGATGTTGGTCGCGGTCATGGACCAGTCTTTGGGAACTTCGACGTCTTTCTGCTCGAAGATCACGTTGCCCTGGGAGTCGGTGATCTGAGCTAGGCGGAGATCCCATTCGAGTTCGTCGTAGGGAGAGACGCCGGTCTTGGTGAAGAAGCGGCGGAAGGACAAGCCAGGGGCAGTCTTCTTGGCAGGGGTGACAGGGGATGCAGGGGCGGCCGCGGCGGGGGAATCAACGGTAGTTTTAACGTCTGGCATCGCGTTCTCCATTAATAGTTAGATTCTATCTAGCGTGGCCCGATTCGACGTCCATGGGGGTGGGCGGGGAGTGGGCCGTCCCGAACGGTTCATTCGGGGGCACGACGGTTGTTGTAAAGAGCGGTTCTTTCGCCCCTTCAGGGCTGGTTCTTCTTATTCCTTTAACCCATGGCTTGCGCCATGGGCTGCATTCTTTCGCCGCTTCGCGGCTGCTTACCTCGGGGGCTGAAGCCCCGAATCAGCAAAACTTTTATTCGCAGCGCTGAAGCGCTGCGCCACCCAAAGACACTACTGCCATCTCCCAATCCTCCCGGTTTAGAAGCCGGAGGGGAGGGGTGAGGACAGTGAAGATTCTTGTTGGCTCCGGAATCGATATGCGGGAGCGGGACTTCGGAAGCTGCTTGTACAAACGTCGGCGGTGTCGACTGCGCCGGGTGGGCCGACGATTTGATAGCGTCGGGCTTGTCGGACAGGAGTGTCCGACCCACACGGTCTGTGGTTAGTTCGAGTGACGATTGGAAGTCGGTGCCGATACCGCTTGCTTTCTCGGCGGAGGAGAGCATCCATTGATTGAGGGCGGCACAGATGCTGCGGCGCTGGGCCTGGTCTTCGATTACCACAAAGCGAAGGAAACAGTGGCCGGAGGAGAAGCGGGCGCGCATGGGATTGGCGCGGGTGAACATGCGGTCGAGAGTGAAGGCCATGTCGTCGTCTTCGGAGAACTGGAGGACGGCCAGCATGCGGCGACCCGGGATCTCAGACGCTGAAACCGTTGATTTTCTTGCTGGCGTATCGGCACCCTTCGGCGCGATGCGCTTGCTCAGGGCAGGCTCAGAGCTAAAGTCCTGCCCTTCCCGGTCTGTGCTCGCCACATCAGTCGCGACGCTGGATGCAGCTGCCGAGCTTTGCTCGGCTGGACGGCCGAAGGCGGCCGTCCTTACATGAGTATTGCCCGCTTCCGAAGCTTGGGTGGGGCCTAGGTCCATGACTTCTTCGGCTAGGGCGAAGATGCCGGGTTTGCTGGGGACTACCAGAAGGCTGTGAGGGGAGTCGCAACGGAACCAGCGCGACCATTGCAGGCGGCGCGGGTCGACAGGGCGGTCGAAACCGTGCCGCGCCAGCGAATCGGCGACCATGCGGGTTAAGGTTTCCATCTTGGGCTCCTCGAGGGCTAAAGCCCCCGCTATTTCAGCGAATCTATCGCGGCGCTAAAGCGCCGCTCTTCCACGTGGATTCCAGGACATCCACTTCTTTCACATCTTCGTTTCACTGCAGGTTCGTTTTCCTAGCACGTTCATTTCTCGCGGCTCAACGTTTCATTTGTTCGCCGCTCCAAGGCTTCCATCTTCGACTCCTCGAAAAATGGGTAACCTCGGGGACTGAAGCCCCATATCCGCAAACCATCCATTCGCAGCGCTGAAGCGCTGCGCCACCTAAGGGCGCTGCTGCTTAGGTTGAATCTGTTTAAGTCGGGCCCCCGGGGGGAGGATCCGGGGGAACGATCACCGCACTGTCAATCTGGCTTCCGGCTCCGGCTTCCGGTTCTCGAAGGAAGCCTCGCCATCGCTTGGCTAATTGTTTTCTTACGTTTACAGGACTAGAGCCGGGTCACCTCTGGCCAAGCGCTGTCCCAACCTTGCTTTGCAGACGGCTGTTGATTCTTGCCTTTCTAAGACTTGTCCCGTTCCCGCGAGACCAGTTTCAAAAGGGCTATGGGAATGCAAAGTTACTCCCGCTTATTGTGCCTGTCAAGAGAGAAACACCATAGGTTGTATCTCCAGCAATGACGGGCTTGATGCGGGGTGTACGGATTGGTTTTCCACAAATCGAATTCATGGTGTGTTCACAAAGCAGTAGCCAGTACCCAGTTGCCAGCAATCCGACTCCCCGATCCGCCAAAAGTATTCAGAAGGAGCGCAAGCCCGGACTGGGGGAGCTGCGGTCGCGGCAGGGCTGGGGAGATTTGCGGGCGAGATGAGGAGGAATCGAGAGCAACTCGGGGGCTGCTCGCTTGCGCAGGGTCAGGGGCTGCGGCAAAGGTGGGAGCGACGGAAAATTTTCTGCTGTCTCGGGATTCTCTCCGTCGGCGGCCATGAGGGGGACGTAGATGTCTTCGAAAATCTGACGCGGTGCGATGCGGAGAACTCCGTCAGAAGATTCGACGAGATAGTCGCCCTTGCGGCCGGAGTGCTGACGGCCGAGAGTATCGGTGAAGTTGAGACTGGAGTTGAGCTGTTTAGCTTTGACAAGGAAACGCGTGCGGTATGTGATCCAGCGATTTGTAGCTTTCATGGGGCGCCAACCGGGTTTGAAATCGATATTGAGAAACGGTGATGTTGGTGGATAGGCGGCTGTTGCCGACCGGCCGATATTGCAATCTCTGGCCGGGTTACTGTCTTCGACCGAGTTAGCTTTTGGTTGTTGTCGAGAGGGGCGAAAAAGACTGTACGAGGGAAACCGCGCGGGGTCAATTCAGTATTTTTGGTGCAGTTGAGGAAAATGGCTGGCGCGGAATTGTGGATCGATCTTAATCGAGAAACTCTTTCATCGATGTCTCTCTACACCGCGTACAGTGCGCGAGTTCCGCGAGTGGGAGAGTTGGCTTAGGAATGCGGGGTGGCAGATTGTCCACAGGGACGCACAGGAAATGCAGAAAGCGGTGGGTGGTGACTCGTGGTCAGTGGGCACGGTGGTAGTGGGTCAGTTTTGAAAAGCAACGTGCACTCCTCCCGTCGGCGTCATCCTGAGCGTAGCCGTTTTTCGGCGGAGCGAGGGGTCTCCCGCGCAACCGGCCCAGCGCGTAAGCCAAGCTGACCCACCACTGTTTTTCTTTCTGATGTTCTTTTGTATGCTTGACGGTCCGATGTTTTCGTCGAGAAGCCTTCATGTTGGGTTTCCTAAGGTTTTGAATTTCCTAAGGTTTTGAATTTCGGTAGTGGTGCATCTATGAAGGTGTCGGCTCGTCGACACCTTCATAGATGACCCACTACCGTCACGATTCTTGTCTTGCTTATAGCTTTTGAGCATTTGCGCGAATTGGGCTGGGTATAACGTGCACCCGAGTGGAAGATTTTTCTAAGGTCTTTTTGCATTAAAGATTTTTGAGCTGGCAAACTGAAGCAGATCAGCGATTTGGAGATGACGGAGAACGGCAGGATCTTTGCAGTGTCCCCGGCAGCGAAGTGAAACACGCTGGAGCAAAATTCTATCGTGGAGGAATCATGACAACTGACCCCGTCTGTGGAATGAAAGTTGACGACAAGAGAAGCGAATTCCATACGCAGTTTGCGGGCAAGAAGTATTTTTTCTGTTCGGAGAATTGCAGAAAGGAATTCGAAGCCGCTCCGGATGAGTACATGGAGACAGCGGCGGCGTAGTTGGGAGTTGTTCGGTAAGGGAAGGCCCCGTGGGTCACGGGGCCTTTTTGATTCTTATCGGAGTTTGTTTAATTTTCAATACTGCATCTCGATGCGGCAATCGTCTGTGGCAGATTCCGCCTCGCTTCGCTTGGCGGGACAGCCGATGGCGGCTGTCGCCACATGGGCACTGGGAGAATGCCTTGAGGCTGCGGAGGGAGCGCGGGGTGGGTAGGGGTCCTTCGACTGCGTGGCCGCTCCGCGTTGCGGAGCGGCCACTGCGCTCAGGATGACAGTTGAGGGGCTAACGTGCCGCCAAGGCTGGCTCTTGCACTGACTTGCCGGACTTGTAGGCTTCGAAGCGGGCGTTGACTTCGTCCCAGTTGATTACGTTCCACCAGGCGGTGAGGTACTCCGGGCGGCGGTTGTTGTATTTGAGGTAGTAGGCGTGCTCCCAGACGTCGTTGCCGAAGATCGGGAAATGGCCTTGGGAGATCGGGCTGTCCTGATTGGGCGTGCTCATGATGTGCACTTCGCCGCCGCCTTTGCCGGCCAGCCAGACCCATCCGGAGCCGAATTGTTTGACGCCGGCGTCGTTGAACTTGGTTTGGAAATCTTTGAAGGTGCCGAAGGTTTTGGTGATGGCTTGAGCGATGGGGCCGTTGGGATCGCCACCGCCTTTAGGCTTCATGATCTTCCAGAACATGGTGTGGTTGATGTGGCCGCCGCCGTTGTTGCGCACCGCGCCGCGAATGTCTTCGGGAAGGGCGTTGAGGTCTTTGATTAGTTCTTCGGCGGATTTGCTGGCAAGTTCGGGATGCTTCTCGATGGCTGCGTTGAGGTTCTTGACATAGGCACCGTGGTGCATGTCATGGTGCAGGGTCATCGTCTGCTTATCGATGACGGGTTCGAGCGCCGCATAATCGTAGGGCAGGGGTGGTAGTTCGAAAGCCATAGTTTTTCCTCCAGAGTTCTTATTGTACTGATGATGAGAACCCAGGTACGGATTCAGGCGGAGCGGCGTCGTTGCTGTTTGGATGATTCGGGCCGCGTTGCGAGGAGATTCTACACCCTTGCGGTTCTATCCCAGAGGGGCTAGAGTGCTCTGCCAAGGTACTAGAAGCCGTCTCAGGTATTAATTTGGATACCGTAAGTTGGACACCGACAACCCAGGTTCTAGTCACCTCGGCGCTCGTAAATCGGAGGCTTCATGAAGCTGAAAGTGCTCATATGTTCATCTTGTGCATTGCTGTTCTCCTCGTTGTCGAACGCACAGCAAGAGCACGCAGCGCGGATGTGGCTGACGACGCCCGACCGGACTACCCTGGTTGCGCCACAAGCGACCGCGCTGCAATTCTCCACGGAAGCGGTTCAGCTGCCGGTGCTTACTGTGGACGATGCGCAGCATTTCCAGTCAATCGACGGCTTCGGATTTGCGCTGACCGGAGGAAGCGCGCAGCTGTTGATGCGCATGGGCGCTGCGCAACGGGCTGCCCTGCTGAGGGAACTGTTTACGACCGGCGATAACGGAATCGGAGTGAGCTACCTGCGCGTGAGCATCGGCTCTTCCGATATGAATGAGCGCGTGTATTCGTACGATGACCTGCCGCCGGGCGAGACCGATGTGGAGATGGCGAAGTTCAATCTGGGACCAGATCGCGCGGATGTGATTCCCGTGATGAAGGAGATCCTGGCCATCCGGCCGGACATCAAGATCCTGGGATCGCCGTGGTCTGCTCCGGCGTGGATGAAGACCAACAACGACGTGAAGGGCGGTGAACTCAAGCCGGAATATTACGGAGCGTTCGCGAAGTATTTCGTAAAGTATATCGAGGCGATGCAGGCGGAGGGGATCGCAGTCGATGCGATCACGGTCGAGAATGAGCCGCTGAATCCAAAGAACACGCCCAGCATGGCGATGTTTGCGCAGGAACAGGACACGTTCATCGCGAAGGCTCTTGGGCCTGCGTTTGAGAAGGCGGGGATCCGGACGAAGATTCTGGTCTACGATCACAACCCGGATGTTTTGTCCTATTCGCTGTCGATTCTGGGAGATCCTGTCGCGAACAAGTATGTGGATGGAACGGCATTTCATCTTTACGGCGGTGATGCGAGCCTGCTGGCGCAAGTGCACGATGCGTATCCGAAAAAGAACTTGTATATGACGGAGCAATCGGTGACCGAGGGGCGCTCCGGACCCCTTGGAATTGCCGAGCCGGTAAGGCGCGTGATGATCGGCGCAACGCGGAACTGGTGCCGAAACGTGCTGCTGTGGAATTTGGCGGCTGATCCAAAGAACGGGCCGCATACTAACAATGGGGGATGCACCGGTTGTTCCGGAGCCATCACGCTGGATGGCGATTCTGTGACCAAGAATGTTGCTTATTATGTGATTGAGCACTTCTCACAGTTTGTGCCGCCGGGCTCAGTGCGAGTGGCGTCGAGTGAGATGGAGCAGTTGGCGAGCGTCGCCTTTCTTACTCCCCAGCACAAGATGGTGCTGGTGGTTTCGAACACGGCAAATTTCGCGAAGCCCTTCGCGGTGAAGTACCACGATAAATTCTTCCAGACCACGTTACCGCCGGAGTCCGTAGGAACCTATGTCTGGTAGGCGCCGCCCTCAGGCTCGTTAAGCTGGCGGGAGGGTTTCCGAGGACAACGCGGTCGTGATGAGGATAAATTCTAGTTGTTCGCTGGGCCGGGGACTTCGCGGACTTTGCGGCGAGGCTTTGCAGGGTGACCTCGTCCAGATTGACAATCGGATGCGAAGGGGATCAAGAGCGCTCGACTGCGCGGTCAGTGCGTGGAGGGGCTGTCCACATCGACTACAAAGCTGTAGGTATTTGTGGCTCCGGCTTTTGCATTCCAGCTACCCTCGGCAGCAAATTGGAAAACTGCTCCATGGGCAAAATGATAATTGAGCTTTGCGCCGGCAGAGCTGTGTATATTCGGGGCACTGGTTAGAGAATTCGGGAATCCTTCTGAAGGTAGCCGAAGACCTTCTGGATACAAGTCAAAAGATGCCTCGGATTCCCCGTCGCCCACGGTAATGGCGATATGGATTGTGCCTCCATTCGCAAACCGGCTCGCGTCCAACTGGATGACTCGATAACTATGTTTTCCGCGCCCGGGCGCGACCAGCGTTCCTTGTCCGGCGGCAGTTGAACCCGGCGTCAGTTGAATTATTTCCGATGCTGATGCTGCAACGAGGTCATCGCCGGTTAGGACCTTTGTAGTGGTATCGCCTTTCTGCTTGCGATTTGCGCGCGCGGCATCGGCTAACGACTGCCCGTAAGCGGTGCAGGAGATCAGCAAAATAACGCACAATCCTTTTAGAGCAACTCGTTGCATAGGAGTCTCCGGCGGATGATTTGGCAAGATGATACTTCGGTGCGGCGTCAGACCAGTAGTTACGGACGTGCTGGACCAATTCTTAGACCAATGAATACCAAGAAAGGCGAATCGAACTCGATCGACCCTCGGTAATATCGCGACGGGATCTCAGCAAACGGCCACGATGGAGTCTGCCCGATGAGGATGAGTTCTAGTTGTTTGCTGGGCCGAGGACTTCGCGGACTTTGCGGGCCAGGCTTTGCAGGGTGAAGGGTTTTTGCAGGAATGCTTTTTGGCTGTCTGCGGGTAATGGGCTGGGGAAGGCGTCCTGCGCGTAGCCGGAGAGATAAAGGACTTTGATACTGGGCCGGGCGGGCTTGAGTTGCTGGGCGAGTTCGTGGCCGCTGAGGCCGGGCATAACTACGTCCGTGATGACGAGGTGAATGGTATCGGCGTGGCTGGCCGCGAGGGCCAGTCCGGCGTTGCCGTTCTCTGCTTCGAGGACGCGATAGCCGCGGGATTCAAGAGTTTCGCGGACCAGTTGCCGGACGGAATCTTCATCTTCGACCAGCAAAATGGTTTCGGAGCCGCCGCCCTCCGTGAGAGAAACTTGAGTGGTGTTGTGGGCCTCGGAGGGTCCGTCGACGCGCGGGAAATAAATGGTGAAGACGGTGCCGCGGCCTAATTCGCTCTGCACGAAAACATAGCCGCCGCTCTGCTTGATGACTCCGTAGACAGTGGAAAGCCCCAGGCCGGTGCCTTTGCCTTTTTCCTTGGTGGTGAAGAAAGGTTCGAAAATGCGCGCCTGAGTTTCGCGGTCCATGCCCTGGCCGGAGTCGCTGACCGAAATCATGATGTATGGACCTTGCTTAATGAAGGTATTTTCCGGACGGTAAGAGTCGTCGAGGATGACCTCGGCGGTGCGAATGCAAATTTTGCCGCCGTTGGGCATGGCGTCTTTCGCGTTGACAACGAGATTCATGATGACCTGCTCGAGCTGGCCGGCATCGGCGCGAGTGCAGCCGACCGAAGGAGCAAGGCTGGTGGTGAGTTCAATATCTTCGCCGATGAGCGGGCGAAGGAGCCGCTCCATGTCGGCGACGATGGCATTCACATCGATTATTTTGAGTTCGAGCAGTTGCTTGCGGCTGAAGGCGAGAAGCTGGCGAGTGAGCGTGGTGGCGCGATCGGAGGCCTGTTGGATGGCTTCAGCTTTCGCATACAGAGAGTCGCCTTGCGAGAGTTGGCCGAGGAGAACTTCCGTATAGCCGCTGATGACCATAAGCAAATTGTTGAAGTCATGCGCAATGCCGCCGGCGAGGCGGCCAACGGCTTCCATTTTCTGGGCCTGGCGGAATTGATCTTCGAGCAGTCGGCGCTCGGTGATGTCTTCGGCGATGGCTTCGAGCACGTCGGTGGGTGCGTCTCCGCTGGCTACGGCGCGCCCGCTGATGCGGACGTTGATGGCCGAACCATCCTTGCGCTTCCAGCGGACTTCAAAGCCATCCATGCGTCCGTTGCGGCGGAATTCGTCGACCAGGCGCGAGTAATCGGCGGGGTCGAAGAAAACATCTTTCCGCGGATCGAGCGCGAGAATTTCGAGGGCCGAGTTATAACCCAGCATTCCGATGAGCGCCGGGTTCACGTCGAGAAACCGGCCTTCGAGGCTGGAGCGGTAAATGCCGTAGACCGCGGTTTGCACCAGCGAGCGGTAGCGCACCTCGGAACGGCGTAGAGCCTGCTCGTTGTGTTTGTGATCGATGGCGGCAGCCAACTGCTGCGCGATCAAAGTGAGAACATCTTTGTCACGTTCGCGAAAGCGCACGTTTTCGGAATAACTCTTCACGATGAGCGCGCCGAAGACGTGGTCATTTACTTTGAGCGGCACACCCAGCCAATCGACCGGGCGCGGGCCAGTGACTTCGACTTCGCGTTGCTTCAACAATTTCTGCAGCAGTTCGGGAGTGCCGAGTACAGACTCGCCGGTACGCAGAACGTAATCGGCGAGGCCGCGGCCGAGCTTTGCCGGGGTAGGAGCGGACTCTTGCTCGTCGACGAAGTAGGGAAAGGTGAGCAGTTGCGTTTCGGGATCGTGAATGGCGATGGAGAAATTGCGGGCGCACATCAGCTCATCGACGATGCCGTGGATCGCGGCGAAAAACTGTTGCAGATTTTGCGAGGCGCTGACTTTTTCGGCGATGCGATAAAGAGCTGAACTAAGCGCTTCGGCGCTTTTGCGCGCTGAGATGTCGCGATAGATGGCGTAGAAAGCGGCCGGCATGCCATCGACAATTAGCGGCGCAGTCGAAATGGAAACGTCGAGCAACGATCCGTCGTGGCGGCGGCGCTGGGTTTCGAGGGTGAGTTGCTCGCCGCGCAGCAGACATTGCGACATCCAATCGGCTTCGGCGGCACGGTCGGGAGGAAGGATGAGCGAGTCGATGGGCTGGCTGAGAGCTTGCTCGGCGGAGTAGCCGAAGATGCGCTGAAACTCACGGTTCACGCACTGCGTACGGAAAGACGCGTCGAACACGATCACGGCGTCGGGCAATCGTTCAAAGAGTTGCTCGAGATATTGGCGGCGGACGTCGAGAGTTTTTTCCGAATTCGCTTCGAGCTTAGTGTCGCTCTCTGTTTCCACGCACCAGGAAAGAAACAGAGGTTGCGCGACGGGATTGGGAATGTTGGGCGGAATAAACGTGGGTGGGGCTCCGCGCTGAAGCGCCTGCTGAAGGCTGCGAGCGCGCACGAGTTCCCGGGGTTGAGATGACTGGGTGAACCGATCACCCATTTTGAAAAATTCTCCGTGTGAAATACCCAGCAGGAGCGATAGTAAAATGCGCGGGAGTAACTCGAAAGTTACTGAGGTAATTTAGTGAAATATGTATTTTGACGCGAGAAGCTAACGCGCAGTACGCTTCCCAAGTCGAGAGCGCCCGGCTCTTGACTCAGTGGAGGTATGTGGATGGGGCCCGGTTGGACGCTGTTCTTCGAAATTCTTGGCGCTGCAGCAAGCGTCGCGGTAATCCTCGACTATCTCGGCATAAAGCCTAGCGCCATCGCATGGGGGTCAATTATGGCCCTCAATCAGAAATGGAAGCTGGTGATCATGCTGGCGCTGGTCGGCCTTTCATTGTTTTTTTCAGGCTATGGGTTCTATCGTTCCCTGCGTCCAAGAATTGTAGAGAGAACGGTCACCATCGAGAAGCCAGTTGAAAAGATCGTGCAAGCTGAGTGTCCTAAGGCCGAATCGAAAGCGACCACACCAAAGACGCTTAAACCCAAAAAGGATGCTGCCACCATCCCGGTAGAGCCTCAGCAAACGACAATAAACGCTCCGAATGGCATAGGCATTAGCGGTGGCAACGTTGAAAATCCTACCGTGAACAACTTTGGTCCTCCGCCTGTGACGTTTCGGTGGGGCGCCGAAAGTGTGACATCGACCAATGCAAAATTCCAATACGAAACCACAGTTACTGTAACTCCTAGCGATGCCTACACACCAGTGTCTTTAGGTTTCCTGTGCGACGTTGAAGTAAGGGACGTCAGGTTTGACATGGGACGAAGCGGTATGGCTCTGCTGAATATGCAGTACGGGGTCGCGACTGACAATCCAAAAGCTGGCTATGTTGCATTCGAGGGGATGTCCATCACCCCTGACAGGCCGCTCTACGTTCACTTGTGGTCCAGTGATCCATTAAGGGTGCTTCAGGTGCTTAAGGTTAGACTCAAGCCACCCTCGTAGAAATGAGTTCCTTGTATTCGAGGTCGTCAAAGTGAATGACCTAGCATCGTATCGCTGAAAGGAACGGCTCTGGCTTGAGTGGCTGGCTCTTGCTCAATTCGTCTAGCTTTTGCTGGCGAGGATTTCGCAGACGCGGCGGACCATGTCGCGCTGGTAGTCGCTGACGGTGAGGAATTCGAAGCCGTAACGCAGGCCCTGGCGGTAGCGGACGATGGCACGCACCTTCAAGATGAAGCCGTTCAGAGGCAGCGGAATCTGGAGAGAAACGATTTCGCCCGGTTCGAGGTCGCCGGTGAGAGTGGCGCCAATGCCATCCTGGCCGAGTTCGGTGGAGCGTCCCCAGCAACTGCGGAATTCGCCGTCCTTGAACATGCGGACCTGCATGCGTGCGTCGACGGCAAAGCGCGGATAGCGGCGCGGATAGGACTTGAGACGCGCGGGCTCGGCGGATTTCGCCGACGGCGCGGGTGCGAGTTTTTTGCCAGGAGCAGACATTGGTCAAAGTCAGTGGTCGGTGATCAGTGGTCGGTGATCAGTGCTCAGTAATGTCATCCCGAGTGAAATAAGGGATCTGGGTTTCTGCCTGTGCCGGCAAGAACCAGGATTCCTCGCTTCGCTCGGAATGACAATATTGACCGCTGACCACTAGCACTAGCCACCGACTTTCTAGTTTCCATGGAGCAGGTAGCCGGGTTCCAGCGGGAGTTTGCCGGCGATTTTGACGATGGCGACGCTGCTGTTGATGGAGTACACATCGACAACGCCAACGGCTCCGGGCGTCGCGGCCACCTTGTTCACCAGTTCTTCGTCGGAGTCGACGACCAGAATCGCGGGATGCGCCGGGCGTCCGCGATTGGAGGTAACGATGAGACTGTTGAGTTCACTCTCGGACATGCCATAGACCTTTTCGACAACCATCTTCATTTCAGGCGCGGAGGGAGAGCGCATCACGAATGTGATGGGCTTGCCGTCAGGCCAGCGGCTGGCTTGGGCTTTGCAGACCTTCACCAACTCGGCGACGGTTACGTCACCTCGATTGGTGGATTTATTGGAGACAAGTGCGATATCGCGCGCCGCCGCCAGCGATACGCTGGCGAAGACAAAAATGACGGCGAATTGGAATGCACGCTGCATGCGTCTTTCGCGCACCTTGATCTCTCCGTACTTCTCCCGTCGTTTGGACGAAACTTAAGTGATTGTGCTTCAGGAATGGGTGGTTGATAAAGATAACGAAGGTCATGGGAAAGAGGTGGGGGATGAAAATGGGCGCGGCGTGAGCCGCGCCCTAGTGAGTTGGAGCCTAGTTCGTCAGTTTTATTTGTTTCTGTTTTTTGGCTGTGGCGTGCGGACGGATTATTGGCTGCACGACGAACATGGCATGCCTTGCCGCGGAAGCAGAGGCGGACGGATTATTGGCTGCACGACGAACATGGCATGCCTTGCCGCGGAAGCAGAGGCGGACGGATTCTGCTGAACGAAAACTCCGGCCGAGACCTGGCCGCTGTCTGTTTCGATGAACGGGAAGGTTGTGCCGTCCACGGTGTAGTAAGTGAGAAGGAATCCGCCGTTCAGGGTCGTGTCGTTTGAACTGGTCCCAACGGACGCACCGATCTGGCCACGGCCGCCTGTGGGGGTCGTGTAAGTGCTGGTGGCGGTGCTGTTGTTGACGAATGGCGCGCTGAAGGTTGTGGAAACGGCACCTTGGAGACTGGCCGTTGAGTTTTCGTCGATTACGCCGCTGATGGTGTTCCCATTGCTGCTGGTGGTGAACTCAGCGATGTCGTCAACCTCGGCCGCATTTGCCGTTCCGGGTGCGAAGATGCCCGAAAGATTCAGCCCATACCCCTCCGAAGCCGCGAGCGTTGCACTCGCACTCTGCGAGTACGCTGCGCCGGTTGTAATTCCGGTCCCGTCAATTTCCAGCAGGAGCAGTCCGCCGCTCGAAGGATAGGCAGCGTAGGATGTGCCTCCAACGAAAGAACTGGAAAAGCCGCCGAGGGTAAATCGTCCAGTCCCTCCGGCAGTGGATGTGGCGGTGAACGGCGGCGGAGCAGAGGCAGAGGAAGGCGATCCATTCTGGTTATAGTCTTCGGTTCCAGATATGGATGTGCCAGTCGTGGTCATAATGCCGCCGCCCGCGAAAAATCCAGATAAAATTTCACCCTCCAGCGTGAATGCCAGGGTGCCCGTCGGAAAGTCAGTGCTAGTTTGTGAGAAGGCGTCTCCGGACAGAGTCGCAATTGTGTCCATCTCAATAAGCTTCAGGTGGGTAGAGTCAATTGCAAAGGCGTCGAATGTCCCGCTGAAGCCCGGCACTGTCAGTGTCGTGGCGGGTCCGTTCGACGATGCCAGAGCCAGTGAACCAGAGAGCGCTTGACCGGGAAGGATGCTTGCGCCGCCTTCGTTCAGGTCATCAAGCCCGGCGAGGGCGGACCCAGTAAGCGTGAAATTACCCGCCGTGGCCCATGCGCTGGTACCTGACGCTCCGGAGAGACTGAAGGCGTAAGAACCGGTGGGCGTAACGCCAGCTGCCTGGAGATCGATGGTTCCGCTTCCGGTGCCGAAGGGGTCGAACTCGGTGACGAGCCCGTGATTAGTGTCCTGGAGGACAAAATCAAACGTGAGATTCGGAAACCCCGAGATAGCCTGACTGATACCAATTGTGATTTGCCCCCGGCCATCTACCGAAATGCTATAGAAGCCACCGGAGTTAATCGGCACGCCCGCAGCCGGCGCGGTGAGCCCACTGGGGTCATTAATGTCGATAGCGCCTGCCGTGATGTTGCCCTTGCCGTTGCCACCGCTCCCGTCGGCCGTGAGAGTCCCGGCGATCGCGTAAGATGCATCGTTCGAGTCAGTGCCGGAGACGGAGAAAACGTAAGTGCCGTTGAGATTGGCGTTGGTGAAACCGCCGGTTGGCGGCGGTGTGGGATTAGAAATACCGCTGCTGCTACCGCCGCAGGCGACTAAGAATGTGAGCGCAGAAAGCGCGAGGAGCAGGACAAATCCGTTGCGTACTGACATAACTTCCCCCTGGGAGAAAACTGAGTCTAGAACCGGTCACCTTTGAGTCGAGGTTAGCACAGGTGAATTCCCTTGCATTAAACCCGAACCACGGAAATAAGTAGCGCAAGTTTTGCGGCGTATATATATCTTTACATTAATGTTAGTTCGATGCGATGCGGGCGTGGGAGTTTTCGCATCTTAATCGGAGGCGAAGCTAGGCTGCGGTAGCCGAGTTGTGCTCTGATGTGGGGAATCCGGTAGCATGGTTGTGCGGAGTCTTTACCGAGGTTGAGAATTCTAATGAGATTGAACGCTGGCGAAGCCGGTGGCGGCGCAGGCAGGTTGCACAGGTCCTTCGCTTCGCTCAGGATGACAATCTTGAAAATAGTAGTTCTAACAGTTGCGCTGGGCGCAGGTTTCGGGCAGGCTGGGGCGCAGACTACAACGGGACAGGCTGAAGCGAGACAGGCTACAGCGGGACAAAGTGCGGCGGCGCAGGCTTCGGCGGATGGTTTGGTGATTGAGCCGGCGGAGTTGCCGGCCACGTATCCGCATGGGCCGTATCATGTGTTCTTTCACGCGCGGGGCAATTATGTGCCGGTGCTGCACTGGAAGGTCGACAAAGGCGCGCTGCCTCCGGGGCTCACGCTCGATGACAATGGAGACTTGCACGGAGAGGCGCAGCGGGCGGGCGAATATCAGTTTACGGTGGTGGTGAGGGATGGCGGCAAACCGCAGCAGGCGGTGCAGCGGGGATACATCATTAAAGTGGTGGAGGCGATCTCGCTGGCGTGGAAGGATCCCGCGCATGTGACAGGGAGCCGCATCGAGGGCAGCGTGGAGATTTCAAACACGACTGTGGACGACCTCGATTTAACCTTTGACGTGAAGGCGGTGGCGGAGAACGGCCGGGCTACCGAGATTGGCTATCAGCACTTTGCGCTGACCAAAGGGACGCAGGGTATGTTGCTGCCGTTTGGCGAGACGTTGCCGCACGGAGGATATGTGATCTACGTCAACGTGGTGGGCGAAGTGGCTAAGCGGAATGCGATTTACAAAAGAGCGATGCAGACGCCGGGGCCGTTGCAGGTGACGGTGGGACCGTAGCTTTTTTCGCGGTGCCGTGGTGGTTCGGTTGGCTTACGCGCGAGGTCGGTCAAGTTCGAGGTCCTTCGCTTCGCCTGAAGAACGGCTACGCTCAGGATGACAACGCAAGGTAAGTAGCCGAACTGCACCACTGCCAGTACCGTGGTTGTGGGGTCATACACCACTACCCAGTACCGTGGTCATATTGACTTTAGTTTTAGATTTCTGAAAGACTAGCGTTCGAGTTTGTATTTACGGGCATAATCGAAGAGGGCTTTCGCTGACTCTTTTGGCTTTCCGTCTTTTGTGATGGAGCTGCTGCTCAATCTCGTGTGGATTTTGCTGGCGCTGCCGGCTTACTGGCTCTGGCGCCGGAGCATGGGCGCGGAGCGTGGGCCGAGTCCGTTGCAGTGTTTGTTGGCTCTGGGATGCACACTGGTTCTGTTGTTCCCGGTGATCTCGGCGACCGACGATCTGCACGCGATGCGGGCCGAGATGGAAGAGTCGGCATCGAGCAAGAGGACCGTGCGGCAGGCTGGAAGCGAAAAGGGTTCGGCCTGGGTCAACCGGCTGCAAGGGCCTCCAGCGTTGGTGGCGAGTGCGACGTGGCTGGATGTTCAGGAAGTTCGACCGCTTGAAGTTTTGGATATTTCTTTGTTGCCGCTGGCAAGGGGTGGCATTCTCCCTGCCGGACGCGCGCCTCCTATTTCCCCTCTCGGGTAGTTCTCCGACCCATCCTGGGTGAATCATCGTTGGATACGACGATGGTTCCAAATCGCTGATGGAGATCATTCAGAAATCCGCAGCGGGATCCGCACATCTTCAGCAGATCCTCACCAGGACAACGGACACTCAATAAAATTTGCGTTCGCTGACGCGGGTCGTGTTGTCGATCTTTTTCGGATTCAGAAACGTGTTCGTATTCGGAAACATATTGGGATTCAGAAGCATTTTGCGAATTTCATGATGCTGAGAAAAATCTCGCGAGGTTGGGCGGTGCTGGCTCTGCTGGGCGCAGCGGCGGGGGTGGCTGGGCAGACGACGCAGACTGCTTCTCCGGCTGGAGCGCAGGCAAAGCAGCCAACGACTCTGGCGCTGACCTGGGAGCAGGTGAAGGACCGGCTGGAGCTGGGCAACCCGACGCTGCTGGCGGGGAAGTTGAACATCAACGAATTGCAGGCCGAGGAGATCACGGCGCACCTACGGCCGAATCCAAGTCTGACGCTGCTTTCGGATCAGATCGCTCCGTTCAATACGGGGCAGCCGCATGGAGCTTTTGCCTATTTGCTTCCCTCGGCGACGGTGACCTATTTGCACGAACGCGCGCATAAGCGGGAGTTGCGTACGGAAAGTGCGAAGAAGGCTACAGCGATTGGAATTTCGCAGCAGGATGACCTGGAACGAGGCCTGCTTTTCAATCTTCGAAGCGCATTCGTGCAGACGCTGCAGGCGAAAGCAGTGTTGCAGGTTTCGAAAGAAAATCTCAAGTACTACGACCACGTGTTGAAGATCAGCCGCGATCGCTACGAGGCGGGCGACATCGCGCAGATCGATCTGGACCGGCTGGAGTTGCAGCGGGTGCAGTACGAGTCTGATGTGCAGACGGCGGAAGTAAATTTGCGGACGGCGAAGATCCAGATGCTGATGTTGCTGAACGATCGCACGCCGGTGGAGCAGTTCGATGTTGTGGGCGTGTTCGATTTTAGCGATCAGATTGAGGCGCTGGATGCGTACCGGCAAATGGCGATGGATGCTCGTCCGGACTTGAAGGCGGCGGTGCAGGCGGTGGACAAAGCGCAGACCGATTACAAACTGGCGGTCGCCAACGGGTCAACGGATCCGACGTTGAGCTTCGACGCGGGCAGAAATCCGCCGATCGATTTTTATTTTGGCGTGGACGTGAGTATTCCATTGCGAATTTTTGACCGCAACCAGGGCGAAAAACTGCGAACGAAAATCGACATTACGCGGCAGGAAAAGTTGCGGGACGCGGCGCAGGCGCAGGTGTTCAGCGATGTGGATTCGGCGTATGCCACGTTGAACAGCAACGTGATTTTGTTGCGGCCTTACAAACAGAAATACCTGGCGCAGGCGGTGCGAGTGCGGGACACGATTTTATTTTCGTATCAGCATGGCGGGGCGTCGTTGTTGGATTTTCTGAACGCGGAAAGCGACTACCGCAGTGTGGAACTGAGTTACACCAACCTGGTGGGTTCGTACTTGACGTCGGCCGCGCAATTGAACCAGGCGGTGGGGCGGGAGGTTGTGCAATGAGAAATCGATGCTTTCAATCCCCGGCGGGGCGGGAGGTTTATCTGGCATTTTGCCTGATCCTCGCTTTCTTCCTGCCTTTCTTTGCGGGTTGCAACGGGGCCAAGGCGGACCCGAAGGCTGAGGCGCCGCCTCCGGTGCAAATGGAGCCCGATCTTGACGCCAACAATTTCAAGGTCGACCACCCGGAGCAATTTCCGCTGGCAACTGCAGCGGAGTATAAGTCTGCGCCGGCGCTGAACGTTACCGGAGTGGTGCAGCCCGATATTGCGCGAGCAGTGCCGGTGATTTCAGTGGCCGCGGGGCGAGTGGTGGAAGTGAAGGCGCGGCTGGGCGACGTCGTCCAAAAAGGCCAGTTGCTGATGAAAGTTCAGAGCAACGACGTTTCCGGGGCGTATCAAAATTATCGCAAGGCGGTGAATGACGAATTACTGGCGCGGCTGCAACTGGAGCGGCAGAAGTTGCTTTACGACAAAGGCGCGGTGGCGAAGAGCGCATTGGAGCAAGCGGAGGATGTCGCGAAAGATGTGCAGGCCGATCTGGATGCGGCCAGCGAACAATTGCGGCTGCTGGGCATCGATAAAGATCATCCGTCGGGGATTGTGGATGTGAAGGCGCCAATCTCGGGCGTGATCACAGATCAACAGATTACCAATGCGTCGGGCGTGCAAGGATTGGGCTCGCCGAATCCGTTCACGATTTCAGATCTTTCTTTTGTGTGGATCATCTGCGACGTTTACGAAAACGATCTGGATGCGGTGAAGGTCGGCGACTTCGCGGATATCCGGCTGAACGCGTATCCCGACAAAGTCCTGAAGGGACGGATCGATAACATTTTGCCGGTGCTCGACCCTAATATCCGTACCGCGAAAGTTCGCCTGGAAGTTGCGAATCCCGGAGTCATGCGGGTGGGGATGTTTGTGACGGCAATATTTTATGGGAAGCAGGCTGAGACGCGGGCGTCGATTCCGGCGAGCGCGATTCTTCACTTGCATGACCGCGAGTGGGTCTATGCACCGCTGGGATCGGGACATTTCAAACGCCTCCAGGTAGTCACGGGGAGGATGCTGCCGGGCAATTTGCAAGAGGTTACGTCAGGAATCAAGGCGGGAGATCAAGTGGTTTCGAACGCTCTGGCGCTGCAAAACACGGTGGAGCAATAACGGTGAGCAATAGATGATTCGACGCGTCGTCGATTTCGCGCTGGGCAACCGGCTGCTGGTGCTGGGGCTCGCGTTCGTGCTGTTCGTGTGGGGCATCATTTCCTTCCACAACCTGCCGATCGAGGCCTATCCGGACGTCGCCGACAACTACGTGGAAATCATCACGCAGTGGCCGGGAATCTCGGCGGAACAAATTGAACAGCAAGTCACGATTCCGCTGGAAACGGTAATGAACGGCATCCCTGGTGTAGTGCACCTGCGTTCGTTCTCGTTGTTCGGACTCTCGGACTTAAAGCTGATCTCCGACGACGGAACTGACAACGCATGGAATCGTGAGCGTGTTCTGGAGCGGCTGAGCCAGGTAACGCTACCGCCGAACGTGACGCCGCAGATGGGCACGGACTGGAGCCCGGTGGGGCAGATTTATTTCTTCACGCTGCACAGCTCGAACCCTAAGTACGACGCGATGGAGCTGAAGCACCTGGAAGATTGGGTCGTCGAAAAAAATCTCAAATCCGTTCCGGATATCGTCGACGTTTCCAGCTTCGGCGGGCCCACGCGCGAATACCAGGTGCGAGTTGATCCCAACAAGCTTGTGGCTTACGGGCTGAGTTTGGCCCAGGTCGAGCAACAGCTGACCAACAACAACGCCAATGCCGGCGGCAGTTTTATTCAGGAAGGGCTGCAGCAAATTAATGTCCGCGAAGTGGGATTGGTCGATCACGTTCACGACATCGAGCAGACGGTCCTTCTCACTAAGAACGGCACACCGCTCCGCGTCAGGGACATCGCCGTAGTTTCGCAGGGTCCGAAGATTAGGCTTGGCCAGTTCGCGCGGGCTTGTAGCGTTTGTCCCTACGGGCCGCACGGTGCGATCCTCCGCGACAATGGAAAGATCATCGACAACGACGACGTGGTCTCTGGAATCGCGTTGTTGAGGAAAGGCGCCGCTGCCGATCCCGCACTGAAAGCGCTGCACGAAAAAATTGAGGAGATGAACGATCATATCCTTCCCCCGGGAGTGAAGATCGTTCCCTTCATCGACCGCAGCGACCTAGTTCACTTCACCAGCCACACAGTTCTGCATAACCTAACCGAAGGAATGATTCTGGTCTCGATCATTCTGTTTATTTTCCTCGGCAATGTAAGGGGCGGGCTGATCGTCGCGGCCACGATTCCTTTTGCGCTGCTGTTCGCTTCGATCTGCCTGGATTTGAAAAAAATTCCCGCGAACCTGCTTTCGTTGGGAGCGCTGGATTTTGGCATGGTCGTCGATGGCGCGGTGGTGATGATCGAGAACATCGTCCGCCACATGAACGCGACCAACGGCACGAAGACGCCGATTGAAAAAATCGGCGAAGCTTCGCACGAAGTGCAGCGGCCGGTGTTTTATGCGATCGGGATCATCATTACGGCGTACCTTCCCATTTTCACGTTAGAGCGCGTGGAGGGGCGGTTGTTTCATCCCATGGCGTGGACGGTTGCGTTTGCGCTGCTGGGCGCGCTGGTCTTCTCTATCCTGATCGCGCCGGTGCTGGCCAGCTTCGCGTTCGCGAAGGGAGCCAAGGAATGGCACAACCCGGTCATGCACTTCCTGACCGAGAAATATCGGCACGGGGTGCGCTGGGCGATTCGCAGGCGCATGATCACAATCGGCGTAGGCGTGGTCGGACTTTGTTTCGCAATTTACCTTGCGCTCGGCGGCGTGATCGGCTCGGAGTTTTTGCCTCATCTCGATGAAGGCGCGCTATGGGTGCGTGGCACGCTTGCGCCCAGCACTGGGCCGGACGAAGGTATCCGCGTAGCGAACCAGGCGCGCATCGTGCTCTGCTCGTTCCCCGAGGTGCCGCAATGCACCAGCCAGGTGGGGCGTCCCGACGACGGAACCGATACTACCGGCTTTTTTAACACCGAGTATTTCGTCGATCTGAAGCCCAGAGAACAGTGGCGGCCGATCTTTCACGAAAACAAGGATGAGCTGATCGCGGCGATGCAGCGCGAACTCGACAAGATTCCCGGCGTCGTCTGGGGGTTCTCACAGCCGATTGAAGACAACATGGAAGAGGCCGTGAGCGGCGTGAAGGGCGAGCTCGCTACCAAGGTCTATGGCGACGATTTGAAAACACTCGAGGACAAGGCCGATCAGATCGTGAGCATCATGCGCAGAGTGAAAGGCATTGAGGACATGGCGGTTTTTCGTGTTCTCGGCCAGCCCAATCTCAACGTGACGGTTGACCGCGATGCAGCCGCGCGGTATCAGATCAACGTCGCGGATGTGCAGGATGCGGTGCAAACGGCGGTGGGAGGCAATGCACTCACGCAGGTTCTGCAGGGTGAGGCGCGCTACGATTTGACGATGCGATATCTTCCGCAATATCGCGATAGCCAGGAAGCGATTGAGAAGATTCGGTTGCTCTCGCCCACTGGAGAACGCGTTTCGCTGGCGCAACTCTGCAAAATACATGTGGCCGACGGCGGATCGGAAATTTATCGCGAAGGCAACGAACGTTATATTGCCGTCAAGTACAGCGTTCGCGGCCGCGACCTGGGCGGAGCGGTGGAAGAGGCGATCGAGAAAGTTAATCAGCAGGTGAAGCTGCCGGTGGGATACCACATCAAGTGGGAGGGGGAATACCAGAGCAAGAAACGCGCCGACCAGCGGCTGCTGATTGTGCTGCCCATCACGGTTCTGATTATCTTCATCATTCTTTATACGATGTTTCGCTCGTTCAAGTGGGCATTCTTGATTTTGGCGAACGTGGCCATGGCGAGATTCGGCGGCCTCTTTGCGCTGCTTATCACCGGGACGAACTTCAGCGTGTCGTCGGGCGTGGGATTTCTGGCGTTGTTTGGCGTGTCGGTGCAGACCGGCGTGATCATGTTGGAATACATCAATCAGCTGCGGGCGCGGCGTTATTCGATCGAAGACGCCGCAGTGGAGGGCGCGGTGCTAAGGCTGCGACCCATCATGATGACGATGCTGGTCGCGACGTTAGGACTGCTTCCTGCGGCTTTGTCGCATGCCATCGGTTCCGACTCGCAGCGTCCGTTTGCCATTGTCATCGTCGGCGGGCTGATCGCCGACTTGGTCATGAGCATCTTCCTGCTGCCGACTTTGTATGTGTTGATGGCTGGAGAGCGTGATGTGCTACCGCGGGCGGAGGAAGGGTTTGAGGTGGGAGAGCATGTGGATTGAGAGGCAGGTCGCAGCCAGCAATTAGCAGTTAGCCATTGGCGGTTTCAGGTCGCGGGTCTTAGGTCTTGGGTTTCGGATCTCACGTTTTAGGCCTGATCTCGACTTCTTATTTACGGCACAAGATTTTTGTCCCACTTTTCTACACTGGCGGGGATCGATCCTTTTAGTAACTCCGCGAACGCTTCCAGAGTTTTGCGCGCGTCGCCGATTAGGTAATAAACGCTTCCTACCCGCTCATTGATCTGGCTCGACGAGCTGGGTCATAAACCCAAGGCTTTTACTTGCTCCTCGGTTTCGTAGCCGAGCCAGTGTGCGACTTCGTGCCAAACCACCCGTCTGACTTCAGCCCGCAAGTCTCCTTTTGAACAGCGCAGAATGGGACCACGGAAAACAAAAATCAAGTCTGGAGCGAATTTCACCTGGGTGTAGGACTGTTTCGTACGCAATGTGCCGCTATACAGCCCCAATAGCTCGGTCCCAGGGTGCCACTTCTTTCTATTCGAAATGTCATTCAGTACGTCCGCAGGTGGCTCGTCAAGCACCTGAATGCCAGGAAAATCCGGAAGGTCTCTAACCTCCTGCGGCAGGGTGCTGTATGCCCACTCCACGATCTGCTCAAAGCTTTCGGGATCTGTGCCGCGGACCATGGGCAACTTTACCATCGAGATAAGTCGCGGCTACAAACTCAGTGAAATCAAGATCAACAGCGGCGGACAGGAGTGTCCGGCCCCACACGATCTTTCTCTGCTATGACAAGAAACGTATAGAAGTGGCCACCACCCAGACTATCCGAATACAAAAGCCCCGCTCGTGAGAGCGGGGCCTTCGATTTGGGCAGGAAACGGTGATGACTATACGGAATACTTAGCGCCTGCCGCCGTGTCCGCCGCCACTGTGACCCGCACTACTGCTGTGTCCGCCGCTAGAGCGTCCGCCACCGTACGAACCGCCGCGGCTGGCGCCGGAGAATCCTCGGTTGCCTGCATAGCCTCGGTTACCTACAGCGCCCCGGTTAACGGCTGCTCCGCGATTGGCGGCGAAGCCGCGCGACGCCCCCGCGTAGCCTCGAGATGCGCCCGCATATCCGCGACCTGCGGCTGAGCCAAACCCGCGCGCTCCGTATGCGCCTCGCGCGGAAGCGAATCCTCGATAATTTCCGTGCACAAACGCGGCGTGGTTATAGAACGCACCCCCGCGGAAGGCATAAGCGCGGCCGCCGAAGAATACTCCACCGTGGAATCCCCAGCCGATGCCCCATCCATGCCATCCCCAGCCGAAGCCGAAGAACGGCCAGACCGGGAAGCCCAAGCCGAACGAAATGTATGGGCCGCCAAATCCAACTCCCCACCACGGATAAAACCCAGGCCACAGGCCTACGGGATATCCGTACACATACGCCGGATTGTAAGTGGGCACATAGACCACATTCGGATCAGCCGGCTGAATGTCTACATCCGGCCCCTGCTCGTACACGCGTTCTTGCGGCGTACTCCGCAGATTGCCCGCGTTGTAAGCCTTGTGACGCATGTACTGGACCGCCTGCATCACGTCATCCGGCTGGTTCCGATAGGCTTCGCCGAGCTCAGAGGTCCACGACAAATCCCTGTCCAGGTTCGCCAGCACGGTTGGGAATTCCACGAGAGCTTTCACGCTTGGATCCCAATCCTGCCCATCCGCTTCCTGGGCCAGATCCCGACCCTTCAAGTCCGGATTCGCCCGCACCATCCGGTTCGCCACCACAATCTGCGTTGGATACTCTGACGCGGCCAGTATTTGCGCGACGAGCGAATCTGGATACAACGCAATCGGCGCTACCAGCTTGTGCAATTGCTCCGGAGGCAACGTAGCGTACTGCCGTTGATCGGGACCCGTCGGAGGCGGAGTCGCTTGCGCCTGGTCTTGATATGCGCGGTCTTGGTAGTTACCTTGATCTTGCGGTGGAGGAGGCGCGACATCCTGAGGCGCGCTCTGGTCCGGCGCATTGTATTGCGGCGCGGGCTGCTCTGGCGGCGGTGCCTGATCCACCTGTGCGCTTATGCCCGCTGATGGTTTGTCCATCGACGGGTCCTGCGCCCACAACGAGGTGCCAGTCCCGAGCGCCACTGCGCTCGTCAAAACCGCGGTAAAAATCGTTTTGGATAATTTGGTTTTCATAAAGTCCCCCAGAATTCCTGTTATTAGATTGAACACTGGAAATAGGGAAGAGTTCCGTTCTTTTGATCGACTTACACCGGTTGATTTCGGCCAGGAGTGGTGGATTTCACCCAATGAAACGCTTGCGACGAGAAATACGCGCTACGGCTTGGTCATGGCGGCTATCCTATCCCCTCAGCTTGGTTGATGCGCTTCGGCCGGGAGGATAGAGTTTGCGGGGATGAGTCCTCACGGCGCGGCGCTAAAGTACCGGCGTGTTCTTAGATCGGGCGAAACTGCCGATAGATTGACGGTGGGCAAACTGATTTCCCATGTCAATTAAATTGCTCCCGGCGGCGGTGACTCCGGTCGATCCGCCGCAGGCGCCCGATGTGTCGACCAGACTTGTGCCTCTTACTCAGAGGGCGGCGGTCGCCACTACTCAGAGAGCGATCACCACGCGGGCCAGCCAGATTGGTCTCGTTCCCTCCGCCGACGCTTTCACTTGGTCGTCTTCGACGCGGCGGGGCGGGGCAAATCGCATCTACGGAACCTTCGTCGACGACTCCCAGAGCGATGAGACGGGACGCTCGGGCGGGGAATATGTCTCCGGGTGGGCCTGGAGCCATCCTGTGGGACGCACGGCGATCGCCCATTACCTTTTCTACGCGACCGATCCCGCTAGCTGGAGCGGGCAGCTCATTAATCTATACGTTTAGACTGGTCCGAATCGCGTTCAGTAGTTCGCTATTGTCGGCGGGCTTCTGGAAAAACGCGGTCGCGCCCGCCTTTAGAGCACGCTCTTCGAAGGTGGCAGGGTTGCGTGAGCTTAGCACGATGACGGGTACAGTGTGGAGATAGCCCAACTTGTGCAATCGCTCAAGGACGAGGAATCCATCTCCGGCGGGCAGGCCAAGATCCAGAATAATCAGATCCGGGCGCTCTTTCTGGGTGGAGGTAATCGCGGCGTAGGCATCACCAGCGGCGACGACGTCGTAGTTGTTGCCTCGGAGGCGCAGTCCCAGTCCGCGAACGAGGACAGGATCATCGTCAACCAGCAGAATCTTCGGGCTGGGCATCGCTCGTGCTCTTCTGTTGGTTGTGTCATTGGCAGTTGGAGTGGTGCGCGAGAACACGATAGCAACCTCCAACCTCACCATCGGCGGATTGGGCGCAATGCTTTAGAGAAGGTCACCGTTGGCGAAAATCGCCATCGCATGATTTCGACAGCTATTACCAGACATGAAAATCGCCCCCGGTTCGAACACAGCAACACTGTGTTCAGATATCCACACAATTCAAGCCGCAAGCTGCTCATTGGACTTCCACCTAGGGGCTGGCACAGCCGACGCACTTTCGTCCGAGCTGGCGTGAAACTGGATGCCCCACCCGTGGCGGTTTAGAGTGCGGCTGGGCCAGCTCCCTAGCTGACAAGTTGCGCGAACTTTTCCAGGTCGATATTGCCGCCGGACATAATGGCTACGATCTTGCCAGAGCCAGCACGGCCCGACAAAGCAGCTGCAACGGCACAAGCCGCAGCACCTTCGAGATTATCCGGTTCCGCTCTGCAACAACTCTCACAGCCTGCGCAGCCTCCGTCAGCGTGACCACCAACGATCCATCCAGTAGCTTGCGCGCGAGCTCTAACATGCCCGGGAATACCATCTTGCTACCGATACCGTCGACGAACGATGGCTGATATTCCACAGTTCGCGGCTCGCCGGCGGCAAGCGATGCAGCCAGCGGTGCTCCAGTTTCAATCTCAGCGGCGAAGATGCGTACTCTGGGAGCAAGCTCCCGCAGTACTGCGGCGATGCCGCATGACAGTCCTCCACCGCCCCAGGGAATTACGACCGCGTCTAGATCGGGCAGGTCTTCCAGCAGTTCGAGCGCGATTGTGCCGTTCCCCGCCATGACATCCGGATCATCGAAGGCATGGATGAAAGTAGCGTCCACACCCGGATAGGAGCGAGTCTCGAAAGTTCGCCACCACTCGGTGAAAGGAACTCTGATGACACGTCCGCCCATGCGCTCGACGGCGCGAATCTTGGTGGCGGGAGCGGTATCCGGGGCGACAATCGTTGCACTCACTCCGATTCGCTGGGCGCAGAAGGCCACGCCCTGCGCCATGTTGCCCGCGGACGCGGTCAAAACTCCGCCAGCGAGCCGCTCACGCGGGGTCCGCGCCATGACGTTCGCGGCTCCGCGGATTTTGAACGAGCCGATCGGTTGCAAGTTTTCTAATTTCAGATACAGGTTTGCAGGCGCGTCCGCGTTGCATTGCGCATTGCATGGAATGAGAGGCGTGCGCAGGACAATCGATGCAATGTCTCGCCGCGCTTCTCGCGCCTGGGCGGCCGTAATGGGCATTGCAATATCTTAAACCGGGGGTTGGGCCCAGCCGACACACTTTCGTCGAAGCTAGAGTGAACTGGATGCCCCACCCGTCACACTATTTACGAGACTTTGTAGGAAGCCTGAATTTAATCGTTGTGCTAGTACTGACTTTCTCTGCCTTGCCGTTCTCGACGTAAGGATTGTATTTCCATTGTTTGACAGCCGCTGTCGCGGCGTCGATAAAAACTGGGTCACCCAACCACGCTTTTAAATGGTCAACACTGCCGTCTTTGCCGATGTCAATGTCCACCTCAACATCTCCTTCCATTTTCTTCTTGAGCGCCAGAGGGGGATAAATCGGTTCCACCCGTTTAATTAGGATGGGCGGATAAATGACTTTCGGCGCATAGTATTCCTCCGGGACAGCAAGAGTCGGCAGTGCGTAGATCTGAGGACTCGCGACAGGGGGTATCTTCACAGCCTGGTTGTCGCTGGGCTTTTCAGTGGATTTTGAGGCCGCCGCGGAACCAACAACGCTAGCTCCCTTTTTCGGATGCAGCCACTCCATGACTCCCGGAATGGCCAGAGTACACACAACTAGGGTGAGAACGCCAATGACAGTCAAAACTTTCTCACCCGTTCCGAGTCGATGCCACCACCAGTTGGACCTCGAACGAGCAGCAACGGTTTCTCTGAGCTTTCGCCACCAAATAGATCCAGCCGTGCTAGGTCGAACAGGTTTCGCGTCCGTGACCGCCGGAGACGGATGGTTCACGGCAATTAGCCGCGCGGCATTTTGAGGCTGTTCATCAGCCATGATTAGCATTGTAAGACGGCCTAGGGATAACTCCAAAGATTCGAACTCCTACTAAAACCGAAACCTCTCCCGTCCCCGGTTTTCCTCACCACGGCTTGTGGCGGTTTCACGGGTGGGCCGCGATGCCGATGGGCTCAGGAGATTTTGCGGATGTGAGACTCTAGAGCCGTAGTAGCAATGCAGGTTTTTGTCGGCATTGGAACGATGTAACGGGAACGCTAGGATTTAACTGTGATCGATCAACATTCAGGAAGAGTTCGCCGCAGCCCACCCGTGAAACTGCCACGGGTGGGGCATCCTGTGTCGTGTAGAGTACGGCTGGGCCAGTCCCCGGCTTCTGTATACCGCATTAGCGAGCAGGAGCCGTTTCGTTTACTGTGACGTCTCCGCGCGTGATGTCAACCAAGTCATCACTTTCGACATCAGCATCGGACTCTCGCCAGCTCTGAACACGCTGCGGAACTAGCCAGTCGCTATCGGGTCGGCAGACCAGCCGAGCGTTCATGTATGCCCAGTCTAGCGGCAGTATTGTTCGCCCTTGGTATGATCCTGAGGGATTTTTCGTGACAACTAGTGCGATGTCCACGACTTCGTCGTTTATCAGCGCGACGGGTAGAAGAAGGCTCATCAGGTTGAAGCGTGGATAGTATTGTGGAATCGCGGTTTTGAAGTTCCAGCGAATCCGCTTCTCTGCCAACCACTTCGCGTCCTCCAGCCGTCGCTTGATGGCCCGCATGCATCGATTGTCCGCTTCGATGCCACCACTCACTCTGTTGAGAAACGCTAGCCATTCCGGTTCGATTAAACCCACAGGATCTTGCCAGTCGATGCCTTCTGGAAGATGTTCCCGAAGAAACTGGACAGGAAATCGGTCCCGACGTATACCGTCGAGGATGACATGCTCGTAGTCGATGTGGATGTCCTTCGATGTATCGAAGAGCATGTCAACGGTGTTATTGAAGTACTTCGCGGGCTCGGGTAACGGGTCAAATGCAGCGGTAAGCTCTCTGCCGGAGTTGCGCTTCCCAGGTACGCAAAAGTCGACGAATGCCCAGGGTTGCGGAGCACGGCGATTGCGTTCGAACAGGGCATAAATTGGGTCATACAATTTATCAACCAGCCCTGTGTTGAACGCCGCCCACCTTCCATCGGCCGACTCGAAGACCTTGTTTTCATGGCGCAGCCGAACAAAGGTGTACGTCAGATAGCTTTGGAGAATGGGGAACGAGTCCCCAGGGGCATCTTCGCCAAAATGCCAGCGTTCAGGCAGGGCTTGGGAAGCGAGCAGCGCTAACGCAGACGCATAGCTTTTATGGTCTCTCGCCGTGAAGGGAACAAACGGAATCCATGCCCAAGTTCTAAGATCGCTGCTTGCGGCAGGCGTGGTGGGAATCACGCGTGCCGGAGGGGTGAGAAGCTTGATCCGCTTGGCCTCTCGGCTTGTACCCTGTTCGAACTCAAAAGTTACCGATGCGTCCGCATCAGCGACGGAGGGCGTCGCGCCAATGAAATCTTTGATGTCAAAATGTACATCGCGCGACTTGTCAGCGGGGACGATGAAGCCCCACTTTTGAGTTTTTGGGTCTACGAACTTGATCTTTCCTTCCATGATGATCTCCTCTTACCGGACAATGCCGGGGAATAAAAAGTAAGCACGTAGATTATAGCAAGGCGACGAAACGAATAGTCGAACCTTTGGCAAAACTGGGCTACTTACTCAAGGGGGACCAAGGTGTGGGTACAGTTCAGGCTGGGACTGGCGCAGCCGACGCATTTTCGTCCGAGCCAGCGTGAACTGGATGCGAGTGCCTTGAATTGCTTGTGGCAGCGCTGGCGGGTAAGGGGTTCTTCGCTGCGCTCAGAATGACAACCTAAATTGTCCATACCAAAAAAATAAGAGTTCCGAGGTGGTGTTGAGTCCATTCGTCTCGGCCAGTAGCTCGCGTTAGACCCTCGCTTGACCTGCTGTGGCTGCGTCCCTTGCGGGCTGCTGCACGCGATCTTCGCTTGGGCTCCGGGCTTACCGCCAACCGGATAAACCTACTCAACGCCTCGGAACTCTGTCTTGCCTTCGACTGGGCTTCTCGTTCTCCTCGACCAGCGCTTTGCTATAGACCCTCGCTTGCCTTCCCTGCCTCATCTTGCGATGGGAGAGTGACTTGGCTTGAGCCCCGGACGCCGCACCAACCGGAAAAACTTAAGTAGCTGTCAAAGAACGAGTCTGTTTTACTCCTTCTATTAATTTCGTCAATCAAAAACCCACGTCTGCAAAATGCCTATTTTCAATCGAGTGCAGCCCGTCCACAAGCCGGTGACCGGATTTGGTGCAGTGGCTCATCGAATTTTGCGCGGCAGCACGGGGACGTGGGGATTTCGCTGGTTAATTTCGGGAATATGGCGGTTATTTGCGGCTTTCGCACGGCGGCTTCGGGCTGTGCATATCTCACAAACACCGCTGCTGGCGAAGGTTTCAGGTTGATGCGAGAAAATTCCGCTGCACGTTTTTGCGCTGTGCAAAGTGTGTCCATCTAGCTATTAATCGGCGTTGGTAAATCCTTGACAAGCCTGACAACCATGTTAAAGTTCGAGAAGAAACGCGATTCTGTAAACTTTCGCAAGGATGATCGCACTTTCAGGTGCCCCAAATATGAAGAATGTCTACGAAGTCTTGCGGCAGAAAGAGATGGAACTGACCCGGCTGGAGAAAGAAGTGGAAGCTCTGCGGCTGGTGGCTCCCCTGCTGTCGGAAGAAAAAGAAATGAACTCCGACATGATGAAGCCGACGTTGGCGACCGCCGTGAATGGACCGCAGCAGCCCATTCGCATCCCAGCGCCCCAGGTCACGGTGCCAGCGGCACAACCCGTGCGCGCCGCAGGGTGGGACGATAGCGCCAAACGTTGGCCGTAGGGCGCGACGCATCCCTCAGTGGCTAAAGCCACATCATTTCCCGACTCCGAGTGGCACGACTGAAGGTCGTGCCCTTCCCTATCTTTTCATCTGTTGCAGCCCGTTTCTCTTAAAGGTGGTCCTGGGCTAGTTAACGTCTCGTTCTGCGTTGGCGACTTTCAATCAACTCTGCGTCACAATCCCTCGCAGCGCAGCCAGCAGGCGATCCACTTCTTCTACGGTGTTGTAGTGGACGAGACCGATGCGCAAAAATCCACCGGAGCTTTCCACGTCGAGGCGTTCGGTTAGGTTGAGGGCGTAGTAGTTTCCATCCCAGGTAAAGAATCCTTGCTCGCCTAATTTTGTGGCGAGGGCGAGCGGAGTTCGCTCCGGAGTCTGATTCATGACGCGGATTGCGAGCGTGGGACAACGCTCCTGGAATCGCGCGGGATTGGTGATGCCGTAGATTTTTATTCCACGGATTTCGTTCAGCCCGGAGATCAGGCGTTGCAGTAATCCATGCTCGTAGTGGTGGATGGCTTCGTAGGCGGAAACTAGCGCGGGGCGACGCTCCGATCTCCCCGAGAGTCTCGCTTCGCTCGACGGACGGACGAAAGCCTGCCCTGAGCTTGTCGAAGGGGCGTCCGTCCCTACATGATTCGTGATGGTTCCTTCACTTTGGCGGCCTAGGTCGGCGAGGTAATCGACGCAGGCGGTGATGCCGGCGATGCACTCGTGGTTGAGCGTGCCCCACTCCCAGCGGTTGGGGATGGTATCGATGAGCGGGCGCACTTTGTAGGGACGCAGGCGCTGCAGGTGTTCGCGCTTGCCGAAGAGAACTCCCATGTGCGGGCCGAAGAATTTGTAAGTGGAGCAGACCAGGAAATCGCAATCGAGGGCGGCCACGTCGATGAGTCCGTGCGGCGCGTAGTGTACGGCGTCGATGTAGGCGAGCGCACCGGCGGCGTGGGCGAGACGAATGATGGCCTTCACCGGATTGATGGTGCCGACGGCGTTGGAGGCGTAGCCGACCGCAACCAGTTTGGTGCGGTCGTTGATTTTGCTGGCCAGGTCGGCAAGATCGAGGGTGCAATTTTCTTCGTGAATCTCGGCCCAGCGGATGGTCACGCCTTTTTCTTCGAGGGCAAGCCAGGGGGAGACATTGGCGTCGTGGTCGAGGCGCGTGACCAGAATTTCGTCGCCGGGGCCGAGGTCGCGGCCAATCGCTCGCGACATGGCGTAGGTGAGCGTGGTCATGTTGGGACCGAAGACGATTTCGTCGGCGCCGCAGTAGAGGAAGTCGGCCATGGCGGCGCGCGCGTCGGCGAGCACGGCGTCGGTGTTGCGGCTGGTCGCATAGGCTCCGCAGGTGTTGGCGTTGTTGCGGGCGAGGTAGTTGGAGATGGCGTCGATCACGCGCTGCGGAACCTGCGTTCCGCCGGGGCCGTCGAGGAATGCGGCGGGGTGTCCGTTGACGGTTTGGGCGAGTGAGGGAAATTGGGCACGGATGCGGGAGATGTCGAGGGCGGCGGGAGCGGGGATTTCTGTCGTGGACATAGCTCATCTATTGTTGCATTACCTTGGGTGAAAGGCTAAACACTCAACGGAGGTATGTACTTTGCGCAACTACGAAATCAAGGAATGGCATACCGGGAGGAGCCGTATTTATGACCGAACTCAGTTGTGCTCATGCCGCCCCCTACACAATCGAGCTTCATCAACACCGCTTTGCGGCTTGGGCCGCCAGTAGGGCGGCTTCATCAGTGAAAAACTGCCGTTTTTCGGTCAAGCAAGGCAGGGCAATTCTCGAAGCGTGCGGCTTTGCGGACCTTTCTGGGCCGGAGCATCTGCCTCCTCTGGAGCGCATCGATGACCAACATAGGCATTGGCGCACGCTAGCGATTAAGGCTGCAGACGAGCAGGGGCTATCGTTCACGCATGGCCTCGCCGCCAAGCTCATCAACGTCTATCTCAAATCCCGTCTCGTTTGCGGCGGGCATCATGCGCATGAGCGGGTCCGCAACCTGCATCCGCCGATCGATGATGTACTCCTACAAACGCTCACTGCTCTAGACGTAGGCGGACACGCGAAGCAGTGGCGGAGCGCGCGGCCGTGGTCTAAGCTTGGCTCAGAGCAATATGAGCGAGTGATCGGATTCGTTCGCGAGAGTCTGAAAGGGGAGCCGCTTTGGAAAATCGAAGAGCACTGGAGGGGCAATCAATGAGCGTCTTGTAAAGTAAACACTTCCGACACGCAATTGCCTCAGACTTTTTGCTAGTCTGGGAACGTGAAAGACTGCGCCTTTTGCCCGAATCTCGCGAATGATGGCGAGCATTATTGGAGCGCATGGATCGGCGGGCTCTTCGAGACCTCAGGGTTCAACTTCCGACGCCTTAATACTGCCACGGGAAACCGAGCGGCCTGGCGCCGTCTGTCTTTGGACGAGAAGACAAAGGTCGTGTGCAAATCATGTAATAACACCTGGATGAGCGACCTAGAGAATGAATCAAAGGCGGCATTTGCGGGGCTGATCCGCGACGGAGTAGAGCTTTCTCTCTTACCAAGAGGAACTTCGCTGCTTGCTGCTTTTGCGTTTAAGTGTGCTGTCGTAGCGGATCATGCTGAGCCTCACGGCGGACCATTTTTCACACGATTTGCTCGCCAGCGTTTCCGTGAATCGCGGCAGATTCCTCCGGGAGTTCGCATGTGGCTTGCAGCATTTCATGATCCCGTGGGCCATCGGGGACTCTATACACACTATTACACCGCGCCAACAAAAGCACCGTTCAGCGATCTAGGATTTTATGTATTCACGTTTCTGGCGGGGCATCTAGCGTTCCAGGTGCATGCGACGAGATGGGAAAAACTGCATAAGCTGGGAGCAGAGTTTCCTATTGTCGAGCCTAAAAGCGATTGGGATGCAAGAGTCGCAGTTGAGTTCTGGCCGAACATCGGGTTTCCAACCCCGTGGCCGCCGCCCCTCTATTTGGACGGGGATGAGCTCCAGCGGTTTACTTATCGATGGACAGGCTCCGCCAGAATCATGACTTAAAACAGGAGCCGATTGTCCGGCCTCACTTGGCAAGGCCCGTCACAAATACAACTGCTTGGGCCAGTCGGCGACTTGCAGTTTGCGGCGGATTGAGGCGCGGGTCCGTTCGATCTGGAAGAACACCCACAGGCATGAGATCAGCAGCCAGGACCATTTGAGCGTGTCCGAGCCGAAAGCCAGCGCGATCATGGCAACGATTGCCAGCCATTTTACGACGCGGTAGATGCGGCTGCGCGATGGGGTGTAAACCGGGAACATGGGAACTGCGAACAACAGGCCGATTCCGAGGGCGGGTACCAGCAGTATGCGTGCTACTTCGATCGCGCCCATGAAGGAAAACACGGTCGCTGCGATTAATGCCGCCAGTGGCAGGGCTACCAGAGTCCGCTTCAGCCAGACGCGCGAGCAGATGGCGCGCGCTTCCCAGTTGCCTTGGCGGAGGATTCTTGCTTCTGCGGAGGTAAGCAGCACTTTGCGATATTGGCAGTTCGCGGTTCTCGCATCGCCGAGAGCGGCGATGGCTTGCTGGTCGGCGTCGTCGGCTGTTGCGCCGCCGCTCATGGCTGCTTCTCGCGCCGACTCGTAGTGCTGCTGGATTTCGGCGCGAACCTGAGCCGCGGAATCCCGCGACAGGCGCCGCGTTGCCTGGTTTAACCAACTGTCCAATCGAGTCATTGTCATGCCTCCCCCAAGATAATGGTTACCGCTTGCGAAACTTCGCGCCAGTGGGCGCGATCCTTGCTCAAAGCCTTGCGTCCGGATTCTGTAATGCGATAGTAACGGCGCGGGCGGCCATTCTCGATGCTGTTGTGGGACTTCACCAGACCATCGTTCTCCAACTTGTGCAGCGCTGGATAGAGAGTGCCCTCCTTGAAGTCCAATACACCTCGGGAGCGCTCCTTGATCTGTTGGGCGATGCGGTAGCCGTGGGTGGGCTCGTGCCGCAGAGCTTCCAGGATCAAGGTGGGCAAGGTTCCTTTGAAGTTCATCTATACCTCGAATTGCTATGCATAGGAATAGAATAGATGGCGGGGATTGTCAAGAGAATTTTGTGGTGGTAGTTTCGCGGCGCGTGAGATTGCGATGTAGGTTCGGTTGGCGGCGTGTGGTTCAGGCATCCCCTTCGACTGCGCTTAGGGCAGGGTCCTCGGACACGGCGGCCGATGAGTACGAGGGAGATCCTTCACTTCGCCTGAAGTGCGGCTCCGTTCAGGATGACAATCTTGTTGGGATTACGGCTTTGTTCAAGATGTCACCTTTGTTGGAATGACGCCATCTTTCGATTTACGACTTCACGACTCGCACGAAATCCGCGAGCATGCCGTAGGCCGTGGCGTAGAGGCCGGGATTTTCTTCGGTGATGGCCAGGCCGGGGAAGATGTCGGTTTCGAAATAGATGTACGAAGAGGCGCCGGTGATTTTGCCCATGGGGCTGGTGCTCAGCACTTTCTCTGGCGCGACGGTCGCCTTTACGACATTGCCTGTGCGTTGCGCGCGGCAGACTAGCTTGAAGGGCCAGCCATCGCGGCGTCCGTTGCGAACGGCGTTCGTGGTCAGGTCGCGAATGCCTTCGCGATAAATATCTTCGAGGCGCACGGGAACATCCATCAGTACCGTGATTAGTGCGGCGGTTTTTACGGCGGCATCCCAGCCGTCGATGTCGTGGGTGGCGTCGGTTTCGGCGATGCCGAGGGATTGCGCTTTTTTCAGGGACTCGTCGAAGCTGAGGCCGGTCTCCATCTCGCTCAGGATTACGTTGGTCGTGGAATTCAGAATGCCGTGAAATCCTTTGAGGTGAATTGCGGGGAGTTGATCGAAGAGGGAGAAGATGGGGACACCGTCCATCACGGTGGATTCGAAGAGGAAGCGCTTGCCGCGAGCGGCAGCCAGGCCGCAGAGTTCGCGGTAGGCGTGGACGATTGGTCCTTTGTTGGCGGTGATGGCGTGGGCTCCGTGCTCGAGGGCGGCGCGGATGTGGTCGATGGCGGGCTGGCCGGTTTGGACGTTGAGGGACGTGGCTTCGAAGAGGATGTCGGCGCGGGCGGCGGATAGCCAGGATTGGATGCTAGGCAACGTCTGATCAGATTTGCGAGGTCTATCGGACAGGAGTGTCCGATCCACATGAGTATCTACGCCTTCGGGATTCGCGATCCAGCCCAGAGCGCGGCTGGCGATTCCGGCAATGCGGAATGCGATGTTGTGGCGGTCGCGAAGCTCTTGTTCGCGGTCGCGCAGGAGTTGCACGAGAGTGCGGTTGACGTTGCCGAAGCCAAGGAAGCAGAGGTTGTGGGTGCGAATTCGTAGTCCCCGCGGGGGCTAAAGCCCCGATTTATTTTCCGACGCTTGACGCGGCGCTGAAGCGCCGCTCTTCCACGGTTGGCAGCGCGACTGAAGCCGCGTCCTTTCAAAGCGGCCTCTACTTCTAGCCCATCACCTGGGTGTGCTCGGGCTTGATTTTGTAGAGGACGCGGACTTCGCCGGGCTGGCCGTAGGGATATTTGTCGACGCCGAGATATTTCTTCGCCATTTTGTCGATGTGGGCGCTGGCGCCCTCTTCGGTGATCTCGACGACGCGGCCGCGAATTTCAAGATAGCGGTAAGGATTCTCGGGATCGATGAGGGCCAGCGAGACGCGCGGGTCGCGGCGGACGTTGCGATCCTTCTGGCGTCCCTTGGCGGAGTTGAAGATTACGTGTTCCCCATCGAAGTCGACCCACACGGGCGTGACCTGCGGGCGGCCGTCGGGCATGAGGGTGCCGAGGCTGGCGAAAGCGCGTTTCTGAAACAGGTCGCGATATTTTTCAGGAATCGATTCGGGCATAAAGACCTCCTTGCAGTCGTGACGTAGGAATGACAGCACATTATAGCGAGGCTGGGCGGGATTTGCCGCATGGCGGCTAGTCCGCGTATTCTTGCAGACCACAGATCACAAATCAAACGGGAGGACGGGCATGCGGCTGAAGCCGCGGTTGACGTTTCTTGGACTTTGCGGCGCGACTGAAGGTCGCGCGTTTTCAAAACAGAATCGATGTGACGGCGCGATTCAACGTCGCGCCCTTCCCACGCTGATGCTCGCATTGGTTTTTGTGGCGTCGCTGGCCACGGCGCAGACGGCGAAATATCCGCCGACCATCGTCTTCATGACCGACTTCGGGGTGGTAGATGATTCCGTGGCGCTGTGCCGCGGCGTGATGTATTCGGTAATGCCGGATGTGCGGATCGTTGACCTTACGCACGAGGTGACGCCCTTTTCCATTCTCGATGGAGCGCGCTTTCTCTATGGAGCGACGCCTTACTATCCCGCGGGAACCGTGTTTGTGGTGGTCATCGATCCGGGCGTGGGCAGCGCGCGCAAGGCGATTGTGGCGAAGTCGCGCCGTGGACAATATTTTGTACTGCCGGATAACGGGCTGCTCACGCTGGTGGAGCAACGGGACGGCATTGAAGCGGCACACGAAATCACGAATACGGATTGGATGATCGGCACGAAGCTGTCGTCAACATTTCATGGGCGTGATATTTTTTCTCCGGCCGGAGCGCACGTGGCGCGGGGCGACGATTGGACGAAGGCTGGTCCGGAGGTGGAGGTTGAGTCGTTGGTGCGCCTGGAGTTGAAGCCAGCGCGATTCGCTGACCGTGGCGTGACGGCTGAAGTGATTGCGACCGACGGCCCATTCGGGAATCTGGTAACGAACCTGGAGGCCGACGATTTTCTGAAACTCGGCTACCAGCACGGGCAGGACGTTCCGGTGAAGCTCGGTGGCAAAGAGATGAAGATCAAGTTTGTGAAGACCTTCAGCGACGTGGCGCTGAAACAGCCGCTGCTTTATATCGACTCACGAGGACATTTTTCCTTTGCAGTGAATCAGGGAAGCTTTGCGACGGTGTATGGCATCACTCCGCCGGTGGAATTTTTTATTCCGCGCGCGGGGAAGTAGGCGCACGGGCATCCGAGGTACTAATCAATTCGCTAAAGGAGCAGCAAAAATGAGCAAGGTCATGAGGGCTATGCCTGCTGTGCGGGCGCTGTTTCAGTCGCGTTGGATCGTGGTGTCGCTGTTGATCTGCTGCGCGATCTCATCGCAGAACCTTTCAGCACAAAATCACAACCATGGCGTTCGGAATATTGTTTTGGTTCACGGCGCGTGGGCGGACGGCTCCGGCTGGAAAGGCGTTTACGACATCCTCGCTAAGGATGGCTACAACGTCAGCATCGTGCAAGAGCCCGAGACGTCATTCCAGGAAGATGTCGCCGCTGTGAAGCGTGTGCTTGCTCTACAAGACGGACCGTGCATTCTTGTCGCTCACAGCTACGGCGGAGCCGTGATTACAGAAGCGGGGACGGATTCGTCGGTTGCCGGTTTGGTGTACATCGCGGCCCATATGCCGGATGCGGGCGAGAATGAAGCTGACGACGGAAAGCGCTTCCCCAGTGACCTCAGCAAGTCTGGCACGATAAAGAAAACGGCAGACGGCTTCACTTATCTTGATCCCGCGCAGTTTCACGAGTACTTCGCCGCTGACCTGCCTGCTGAGCAGGCCGCTTTCATGGCGCGCTCGCAGGTGCTGAACAAAGCCGATAACTTCAAAGCAGCCATCACAACAGCGGCATGGAAAACCAAACCAAGCTGGATGTTGGTAGCGGCAGCAGACCGGACCATTAATCCCGACCTGGAACGGTGGTATGCCACGCGAGCCAACAGTCACAAAGTCGAAGTCGCGGGCGCCAGCCACTCGGTCTACGTTTCCCACCCGAAGGAAGTTGCATCTCTGATCGAAGAAGCTGCCTCGCATACGCAGTAGAAGAGAGCCCAGAAGTGTGGTGAGTGCCGCGGAGTGCTCAGCTAGTCATTTTCGATTCGCGGCAACACCGCTCGCAGCAGGGTTTCGAAACTGGCCTTCACCCGTTCGCCAGTTTCGAGAACCTCCTCGTGCGAGAGCGGTTGATCGAGAATTCCGGCGGCCATGTTAGTGACGCAGGAGATCGCAAGGACTTTGATTCCCATGTGGCGCGCTGCGATTACTTCGAACACCGTCGACATGCCGACCAGGTCAGCGCCGATGGTCCGCAGATAATTGATTTCCGCCGGAGTTTCGAAGCTCGGGCCGCGCATGGCTGCGTAGACGCCTTCATGAAGGTTCATGCCGAGCTTCCCGCCCTCTTCGCGCGCGATTGCCCGATACTCTCTCGCGTAGGCTTGCGTCATGTCAGGAAAGCGAAGGCCGAAGCGGTCGTCGTTGGGTCCAACGAGTGGATTGTCTCCCTGCAAGTTGATGTGATCGCGAATCAGTACGAGCGTGCCCTGCTGATAATTCGGATTGATGCCGCCCGCGGCGTTGGTCAGAATCACGGAACCAATTCCCATGCGGCCGAAGACTCGCATGGGGAACGCGACTTCCTGCGCCGAATATCCTTCATAAAGATGCACGCGACCTTGCATCGCGGCTACGGGGACAGCGCCGGACTTGCCGATCACCAGTTGTCCGGCATGGCCGATGGCGGTTGAGCGCGGGAAGGCGGGAATGTCGGCGTAGGGGATGCGAATTGCGTCGGTGAGAGAATCGGCGAAGCCACCGAGGCCGGAACCGAGGACTAAACCAATTTCGGGGCGGAGTTGAGTTCGCTGCAGCACGGACTGCGCGGCGGTTTCGGCGAGGGTGAATTGATTGTTCATTTAAGTTGCGTCTTAAGTACCTCAGGGGCTAAAGTCCACATTTTCCATCGGCCTTGACGGCACGGCTGAAGCCGTGCCCTTCCCGATCCGCTCTCTCCTGACACTTGTGAGGCTAATATTTCTTTTCAAACTTCGCGAACTCGCTCTCCAACTTCCATTGCATGCGGGCGCGTTCGTTCGCGCCGAGGAATTCTTCGCACGCGGCGGAACGCTTCTCGGCTGCCTGCGGCTCGCTCGCGCAGGCCGGGGTCATGCGAAATACCAGCTTTGTATCGGTCCACAGACTCTGGCCGGGAAGAAAGCTGTGCTCCAGGCTTTGGCGAGCCATGCGCTTAAGGTCGATATACGACAGGTGGTAACTCTCAACCGCGCGCAAGTATTCGTGCGTCATGTCGGAACGGTTTACGCCCTCGTCATCGGTCGCAAGCGCCACGGGAACGCCGTTCTTCATATAAATCGGCAGAGGATGATCATCTCCGCTGACGCCGAGAATTACATCGTTCGATGTCAGCGAGATTTCGACGAGCACGTTGCGCTCGACCATCTCATGCAGCAGGCTCATGGGATCTTTTTCGTTCATCACGTCGACCCCGTGGCCGATGCGCTCGGCGTGGCCGCGCTCGACCGATGCGCGAATGTGAAACGCGAGATCCTCGGGAGGCACAAGGCCGATGGCCAGTTCGCCCGCATGCAATGTGATGTGCACTTTGGGATAGATTCCGTGCAAATAATCGAGCATAGCCATGTGCTCGTTGAAGTCGTGGATGGGAACGTACCAGTCCTCGGGCATGACCAGGTTCAGGCCAACAAATCGCGGGTCAGTCGAGGCCAGTTCGAAGCCAAGCAGAATCTGCGCGAAGACGACTTCGTGCGGCAAGCCGCGCAGCACCTGATAAAGATAGCGTACCGTCACCTCGCATCCCGGTGCGGCATCGGCGGTTCCGCACTTGAGAATTTCTTTGGCGCGGGCTTCATCGGCGGCGAGCCGCTTCCCGGTGTCCGCCGCAACATCTTTCAAGCCGGCGCCGAGCAGCGCGTCCCGCATCTTGGCGAAATCTGGATTCCATTCAACCTTGCCTGCGATTTGCGCAGCGCCGCCGGCATCCGCGGTGTGCATGAACTCGACGTACTGCAGGTGATCCATTCCGGCGCGATTCAGCGCAGCGGCAATTGCTTCGGCAGTATGTGTACCCGCTGCGAGTCCGAACTTGTCGAATGTGGCAAAGAAATGATCGTGGCCGGACTCGTCACCCGGCTTCCAGTTGCGCATCGACCAGGCGTCGATCATCTGGTTGTAAAGGACGTGGTCGCCGTAAGCGCAGCGGGCCGCCGGCTTGGCCGTGTAGTTTTCGCAGGAGTCGCAGAGCGGCGCCAGCAATCGCGAGGACGTGCGGTCGACGCAGAGTCCACCGGAGGCCGCGAAATCGACCAGGTCTTCGGCATAGATCGCGCCGGAGAGATGATTGTGCAGATCTCCACCTTTCGGCAGGTCGCGCACGAAAGCCAATAGAAGCGGCGGTTGCTTGCGAACGGAGTCGAGATAGCGGGCGGTGCGCTGCTCAAAACTCTGGGCAGCGGTCAGCGTGCTGAGCAGAACCAGCAAGCCAGCGGTCAGGACCTTGCGCATGATTGGCGGCAACGTTGATAACAAGATCAACCTCCGAGGTCATCTTGGAGTCGGAAAGGAATTGTAATCTGTCGCGCGGCGCGAGTTTACGGAAAAGAGAGAAATTGAGAATGGAGACGCGGGCTGAGGAATCGGCGGGTCAGCGCAGCCAGGCGATTGCACCGACGACGATGGCGACTACAAATAGCGATGCGAGGACATATTTGTTGGCCGCAAACCAGGATTCGGACTGCACAGCTGAACTTAAGAATGGAGTGGAGTCGTCGGCGATCTCTGCCTTTGGGGTTGCAGAAGCTGACGTTTCGGAGGTTTGCGCCGCCAGCGGTTGCGCCGCGATTGGAGCAGACGAGAGTTGCTCAGTAGTCGCAGGAGCAGGGCTGGCCGACTCAAGGTTCATTTCGCCGACGGGAGCAGAAGCGAGAACTGAAACAGACTGGATCGACGCGGAGAACTCGGGAGCGCCTGACGGGGCAAGCGCGACTGGCATTTCCGGACGATTGCTTCGTGAGTCGCGGGACCCTTCAACCTCAGGCTGCGGCAGACGCTGGCCGCACCACTGCTTTTCCTCGCATTCCACGCAGAAGGTGCGACCGGGCGATACGGGAAAACCGCAGGCCCCGCACTTCGGCAACTTTCGCAGCACCGGAGGTACTGTGACCGGTTCGGCGGCTTTCTGGCTGACGGGCGGGTTGCCCTGAGCGCGCATTGCAGCTGACCAGAACAGCGGCTTCGCAGTGGACGGTGCGGCGGCAGCCGCTACTTCTTTTACTTCTGTGGGAAGAACTTTCAGGACATCCTTTTGCGCAGGCGGGACTTCTTTCGATGCCAGCGCAGGCTTGTCGACCGCTGCCTGAGCACGAGATGTGGCTTGCGGCACGGCCGCGATGACGACTCGTCTTTTTTCTTCGGCCGCCAAATGATGACTCGGCACGAAACCGATGGCTGGAGCCTGCGCGGCGATGGCGTGCTTCACGGCGGTCTCAACCATTTCGCCCAGCCGCTGGAGCGCGGAAACATCGCGCTCGTCGAAAGCATGTGGCTTTCCGGAAAAGAGTTCGAAGACGCCAAGCACCTGGCGATCGCTGATGATGGGCATGATCAGCACCGACGCGATGCCCAACTGGCGACAACCTTCGCGGTTCACCCGCGGATCGCGCTCGGCGTCGTCACAACGCAGAGACCGGCCGGTGCGGACGCTCTCACCCGAGAGCCCGTATTCCATGGAGAGCAACGAACCCAGTTCCGGCGCATTCAAACCGGCGCTGGCCCGGCAAAGCATGTCGGCATGCTCGCCGCGGCGCAGTGCGATGGCTGCGCCGCTGGCTCCGGTAATGTATTGGGCGCGGTCGGCCAGCAACTCCAAGGCTGCGTCGAGGTCGCTCTGCGCCACTTCGGCGAGCGAGCGGCCGTCATCTTCGCCGGGAAAACGCGGAGTTTTTTCCTTGAAAGCTTTTTCAGAAGATAGCGTCGAGAGCAGGTTGGCAGCGGCGATTCCCGCGGAAATGCTTGCGGCAGAACCGGAGTCGAGAATCGCTTGCTGATCGGTCATCGAAAAGTTCATGACTGCGTTCGGATCGTTCCCTGATCGCGGCCATTTTTGCCCCCTCGGCGGGCCGCGAAGTCACTTAGTTTTCAGAGTGCAATACTTTGCAGTCTCATCCCGCAGCGAGGATGGTGTCAAGATTCCCAGAACACGAAAGGGCTAGTCCTGGGGTGTCGAGTGAGGTTCGGGGAGCAGCAGTTGCCAATCAGCAAACGCCGGAGATTGCCGACTGCGGTAATGGCGCGATCGCCGTGGGCTCGTCGCTAATTGCCAATCGCTCGCCGCGTTCGTGGCTACACGTTCCGCTTACGCACGGCGGAGTTGGCCAGTCGATTGGCCTCGGCGTTGCTTTCACGGGGGACGTGAGAGATCGAGAAATTCAGGGCGCGAGCCAGTTTGCGGCAGGTCCAGTGCAGGGAGTAGAGGCGCGCGCTGCGGCAGATGTATTCGCCGCTCATCTGGCGCACGACCACTTCCGAATCGGAGTACACGTGCAGGGTCTTTGCCTTGAGAGAGACCGCGCACTGCAGGGCTTCCATCAGCGCGACGTATTCGGCGACGTTGTTATCCTGGTGGCCGATCCATTTGGCGATGCGGATGGGACCGCTCTCGTAGCCGTCGATGATTACCCCAATACCGGAGGGCCCCGGATTTCCCAGGGAACCGCCGTCCACATAGGCCACGAGTTCTGACATCACAGCTGGTCCACTCACAGCAAGATGCGCTGAGAAAGTTACCGAGTCAAGATGATTCTTGGGTTCGTCCTGTGAATTTTCCAAATCGGGGACATGTGCAAGCCGCTGTGAAAAACTAGTCCTTATTGCTGGGACGAACCTGTAAACATTGGCGGGGCAATCATTTGCATTGCGCAATATTCACAGCCGCGAGCGATTGCATTGCACCAATACTTTGCGTTGACTTTTATGTACGCTCTGTTAAGGTTGCTCCCGTCGACGGTTGAAAGGGACAGCGAAATAAACCTTGCTGACCCGAAGTAGACTGGGTGATCAGCTCAGCGGGGCAACCTGAGGAGCAGCCAAACCGCACAAAACCGACGGCTCTGCGAGGGGCAGTTGGGGTTTGGGACTGTGAAAGCAGTGATCGCATCAAGGGGCTGTGACGGTACATGCGTCCACGCTGTTGGCTCCCTCGCAGGAGGCGGCAGCTAGAGCATAACCAATGTCACGGCCCTTTCAATTTTTTCCCCCTGTTGCGCCCACTTATCCCCGCACTGCGATGCTTGATTTTCCAATGACGCGTCAGCGGTTACGCGTCGCGAAAGTTTAAAACTTCACGCCGCGATTTCCCCGGCGATCATTTCATCCACGTAACACCAGATCCAATCTTCTCCCAGTTCGATCGAACGTATCAAGGGATGCGCGGTGTGATGGAAATGTTTGGTGGCGTGTTTGTTCTTCGACGAATCGCAGCAGCCCACGTTTCCGCAGGTGAGACATAAGCGAAGGTGAACCCAAGTGTCACCAAGTTTCACGCACTCCTCGCAGACATGGGTAGAGGTGGTTCTGATCTTTATCTGATCCAGATGTTTGCATTTCTTCGACATTCAGAAATCTCCTCGCAGGCGGCTGACTACCTTATTCCTTGTTCCTCGTTCTTTGTTGCTTGCGTGGTCATTGTTGCTTGCGTGGTCATTTTAGCGCGTATTCCGACTACCTGACTCCGTTTCCGCGCCGCCTTCCTTATAATGGCATTTCTCATGTCAACGTTCGCGCCGGTAGAGGAACAACTCACTTATCTCAAGAAGGGCTCGGCGGAAATCATCCGCGAAGCCGATCTCCGCGCCAAGCTGGAGAAGTCGCGCGCCAGCGGCAAACCGCTGCGGGTGAAGCTTGGCATGGACCCGACGGCCCCCGACCTGCATCTCGGCCATACCGTGGTGCTGCGCAAGCTCAAACACTTTCAGGATCTCGGCCACACCGCCATTTTCTTGATTGGCGATTTCACGGGGATGATCGGCGACCCCACGGGGCGGTCGGTGACGCGTCCGCCGCTGACCCGCGAACAGATTGAGCAGAATGCCGAAACCTACAAGGCGCAAGTGTTCAAGATTCTCGATCCTCAGAAAACGGTAATCGACTTCAACCGGCGCTGGATGGGACAGTTCAGCTCCGACGATTTCGTCCGCCTGATGGCGAAGTATACTGTCTCGCAACTGCTGGAGCGTGAGGACTTTCACCAACGATTCAAGAACGAGAAGCCGATTTCCGTGCATGAGCTGCTGTATCCGCTGGTGCAGGGATATGACTCGGTGGCGCTCGAGGCCGACGTTGAACTTGGTGGCACCGATCAGAAATTTAATTTGCTGGTGGGGCGCGAGTTGCAACGGAGTTACGGGCAGGAGTCGCAGGTAGTGTTGACGACGCCGATTCTCGAAGGGCTCGACGGCGTGCAGAAAATGTCGAAGTCGCTCGGGAATGCGATCGGGATTCATGAGCCGCCGCTGGAGATGTACGGGAAGGTGATGAGCATCTCCGACGAAATGATGTGGAGGTATTACGAGCTGCTGACGGATGTCGGGATGATCGAGATTCGAGCAATGCAGGGTGATGTGATAAATGCGAACGTGAATCCGATGGTGCTGAAGAAGGATTTAGCGCGAATGATCGTTACGGACTTCCATTCGGTAGAGGCGGCGGCCAAAGCGAGAGAGGATTGGGCCAAGCGGTTCCAGAAGGATGAAGTACCTGGTGACGCAGAGGAAGTACCGATCAGGTTCGAGGACGTGGTTGCAGTTCCAATTTCGGCCATCGAGTGGTCTATGGCGGATGGCAAGGAAAGACCCGCCATCGGGCAACTGCCCCCAGGGGTAAAGCTCAGTGCTTTGCTTTTGAAGTGTGACCTTGCCGAATCGACCTCCGATGCTTCACGAAAAATCAAGCAGGGATCTTTGAGGATCAATAACCAAGTATTCACTGATCACTACTTCTTGGTTGATGCGCTCCCGATAAAGCTAGCCTTAAGGGTCGGCAAGCGCCTTAAGGTAGCTGTCATTCATCGCTAATACAAACCATGTGGGGACAGCCGCCCTCGGCTGTCCTGGCGAGCGCGCTCGCCAGGGGTTCCTTTTCAGTTTTCCCGAATTGAAGGTTGGGCAAGGATTTTCTAGGCCGGAAACCCTACAGCCACAATTCCCACTAGACTTCAGGCAGAGCGGAGCTTCGCTCCTGGACAGCCGAGGGCGGCTGTCCCTACATAAACCTATGCCGCAGGCTTTATCGTCGAAGGCTTCCTCATCTTCAGTCGTGACGATACCCCGTCAATCGAGACCTAGTTCTTCGTGTAGGGCGCAAAATGAAAAAGGTTCGTGTGATTTCGACCGTCGTCATCAATAAATCGCCTGTGTAGGGACAGCCGCCCTCGGCTGTCCTGGTGAGCGTGCTCGCTAGGGGTTCCTTTTCAGTTTTCCCGAATTGAAGGTTGGGCAAGGATTTTCTAGGCCGGAAACCCTACAGCCCCACAATTCCTACTAGACTTCAGGCAGAGCGGAGCTTCGCTCCGCGGACAGCCGAGGGGCTGTCCCTACATAGAACCTTATGCCGCGGGCTTTTTATCGGAGACGGCTCCCGCATCTTCAGTGCGATGACAGGCAGCACTTTGTGACGTTTTGTACTGACCGTCGGTGGATTCTTCCGGAACGGGTTCGGCGGATTGTGTTGGAATCTTGTTTGCACGACAACAGAGCGAAATTCGATCTCCGGGTTGCGGTCGTTATGCCGGATCATGTTCACATGATTTTCACCCCGTGCGTGAACCAGCAGGCAATGGAGATTTACTCGCTCGGCGAAATCATGGACGCGGTCAAAGGCGCTTCGGCTCACAGGGTGAACAAGGCGTTGGGGCGCAAAGGAACAGTTTGGCAGGCTGAATCGTTCGATCATGTGCTGCGATCTTCGGAGAGTCTGGATGCGAAGATTGCTTATCTGCTGGAGAATCCTGTTCGGGCTGGGCTGGTGAGCGACTGGACTGAGTATCCGTGGTTATGGAGAAAGGCGTTTGTGAATCCGTTTGCTCCTGCTTGAAGTCGTGGTAGCTTCCAAGAAAATGCGGAGCTTCGCTCCTGGACAGCCGGGGGCGGCCGACCTCCATAGAATCTTCTATGCCGCAGGCTTTTTATCGTCTGCGTTCGCTGCCGAACCGGCCTTGACTCTGCTACTCTCAACCGCGCACATGCGCGCCGCTGCAATCCTCGGGTTGGGATGTTCTCTGAAGAACCTTCAGCCCTTTCAAACCGGCGAGGCTGGCAAAGAAAAAGCAATCGAGTGGCGCATTGGTTTGCCTTCCGATGCGGATCAAGCCGACGTCATCCTGATTTTCGGCGGCGACGGTACCATTCACCGCCATCTCAATCAATTGGTAAAGCTCGGCCTGCCCGTTCTTGTCGTGCCTGCCGGCAGTGGAAACGACTTTGCCCGCGCCCTGGGTTTGCGCAACGTGAAGGACTCCATCGCGGCGTGGCGCAGCTTCCGCGCGGAGCAACCCCGGGGAGCGGCCAACGTTCATGTAATCGATCTCGGGACAATTACGCCGCTGGAAAATCCGGGCGAAACCGAACTTGCCGCTGTTTCTCGCAACTCGGTACCTGGCAGGAAGAACTATTTTTGCAGCGTGGCGAGTATCGGCCTCGACAGCGAAGTCGCGCGCCGTGCCAACAACTTACCGCGCTGGCTGCGTGGGAATGGAGGCTACGCGCTGAGCCTGGCTCCCGCCCTGTTTCGCTTTGCCGCGCTCCCGATGAAAATTTTCGCGCAGGAAAGAAATGAAGAGTGGAGCCTTCGCAGCGACCAACCCACAACGCTGGCAGCTTTTGCCAACAGTGGAATCTATGGCGGCGGGATGAAAATCGCTCCGCGCGCGAAACTGGATGATGGACAACTCGACGTGTGCGTGATCGCGGGCATGGATCCCTTCAAGCTGGCATGCCTCTTCCCCACGGTTTACTTTGGCCACCATTTGGATATCCGGGCCGTAAACTACTTCCAAGCGGCACGCCTGCGCGTGGAAACTGAAAGCCCGCTGGATGTGTATGCCGATGGAGAATGGGTTTGCCGCACTCCGATGGAAGTCGCGGTCGAGGCAGGCGCTCTGAAAGTGGTCGTTTAGAGTAATCGACTAGATTAATCAATCGCCGATCAACGGACGAGGGTAGCGGCACAAATTCAAACGCCCTCCGAGTTGGCTTACGTTGCCAACCCGGGAGGCGTTGAGTATCCAAAAGCTTAATGCTGCTACGGAACTAGTCGCCGGTTCCGCAGGTGCAAACACCCTTCTTGCTGCCGTCCAACTGGATGGCATAGCACTCACCAGTCACACGCTTGAGCTCAGCGGCGCTAAGCGTGGCATCTTGCGAAGCCGTCTCAGTGATCGCGAAGCTGCTGTTCTGGATGTGAGTGCCCCACGAACGAATGCCAGCGACCGGGGTGACGCTAACCGGAAGCAGAGGGCAAGTGCCGCCCTTGGTTGGGGTGGAGATGATCTTAACCAAACCAGTCGTCAGGACGACGCCGGTCAACGGGTTGCCAGTCAGGTCGGTGTTCACCGAAAGTGTACGCAGACCATCAGGGCTCACCAAGCATTCGCAGCACTCGCTCAGTTCCTGGCTAGGATCGAACACGAAAATAGCGGCGCAAAGGCTGCCGCCTGCCGTGCCAGGGTTAGTGATGCGATAGGTTCCATCTGGAGCGCCGGCAGAGTTGGCGTTCGAGAAGTAGTCAACTTTCAGAGTATCGGGTGGCTCCTGTGCCATCGCGACACCGGCACAGAGTGCCAAAGCTAATGTACAGACCACGAGCATTGTGATTCGACGCATTATTATCCTCCTGGAGATCACCTGCCAAGCTGGGGAGGGAGTGCTCGGCTATCTGGCGCATCGCCTGTGTGAATCCTAAATGCGGGTGCAAGTCCCCAAACGCACTAACCCATTTTCACTAGCCCGCCAAAAGCCGCGCTGGACACGGCATTCAGCGCGGCATGGGTCTTATTTCCCGGGAATTATGGTCACCACTAGAGACTTTTTATTTTTTCGCCTTTGGGACACTCGACCCCCGCTCTCATCGCGGTGTTAAACTTCCGTATGCCCGAGCGACGTTCCCACACCTTATTATGGATTCTGATTGGAGGAGGGGCTTTCTTCCTCTTTGTGCTGGCCGTGTTTTCCGTGGTTTACCTCACCCTGCATGCGGGGAGCAGTGAAACTTCCTTTGGCGGCTTCGGCGACCGCATCGGAGTGGTGGACCTGGACGGCGAAATTTTCTCTCCCCAGCCCGTGGTTGGCCAACTCAAGAAGTTCGGCGACGATTCCTCGATTAAAGCGATCATCCTGCACGTGAATTCGCCGGGCGGCGGCGTGGCCGCTTCAGAGGAAATTTATCGCGAGGTCAAACGTGTTCGCGAAGAGAAAAAGAAGCTGGTGGTCGTCTCGATCGAGACCGTGGGAGCCAGTGGCGCTTACTACGTGGCATCAGCCTCCAACAAAATTTATGCCGACCGAGGCAGCGTGGTGGGTTCGATCGGCGTGATTGCCGAGTGGGTGAACTACGGCGAGTTAATGAAATGGGCCAAGCTCAAGAGCGTGGTGTTTAAAACTGGCGAGTTTAAGGATACCGGTGATCCCTCCCGCGACCTCACTCCCGCGGAGCAGGCCTACCTGCAGTCGCTCATCGATAACATGTTCGGGCAGTTCATCAAAGCCGTGGCCGACGGCCGTGGCATGAAGTTTGACGACGTGAAAGCCATCGCCAACGGCAAAGTGTGGACCGGCGAGCAAGCCCTTTCGATGAAGCTGATCGACAACGTCGGCGACTTCGAGGCCGCGGTGAAGGACACGGCGAAATCGGTAGGCATCTCCGGGGAACCCACGCTGGTGCGCCCGGACAAAGATCGCAAGACTCTGCTCGACCTGATGCTGGGAGATGTTTCGCAATACCTGCCCGGCACCGAGAAGATGCTGGAGCGGCATGTTGGGTTTTACTATCTGTGGAGGTAGTGGGCAGGTCTCGGGTCTTAGGTGTTCGGTCTTGGGCGATCAGTCTCAGGCGGCGGGTCTTAGGTGTTCGGTCTTAGGTTCTGGGAATCCTAAGTCTTGCTGAGATCACCTCCATTCATCGAACCGGCCGCTTCGGGCCGTATGCCTAACACCTAAGACCCGAGACCCGTTTTTCACCCGCCACTTGCATCCAAGCCCTGAAATTTGAGAAGGTTATGCAGGTCCCGGGAGCCAAAGAGGGGAATATGACAAAAGCCGATCTCATCGATGAAGTCTCGCATCTGGCGGAACTTACGCGCAAAGACAGTGAAGTCATCGTGGAAACAATCTTTGACAGCGTGGTGCGTTCCCTGCGCGCGGGAGACAAAATTGAGATTCGCGGCTTCGGCAGCTTCCGCACTCGTCAGCGCAAACCGCGTATGGGGCGCAATCCCAAGACCGGCGAAAAGGTCGAAGTGCCCGCCAAGAAAATTCCTTTTTTCAAGCCCAGCAAAGAATTAAAAGATTTGGTGAACGACAGCGTCGCTGAGGCGGCCACGCCGCCTCCGCCAGCACCCCCTGCGCCTCCCGCGGCAACCCCGGCACAGTAGGCCAGCATACAGAGTTGAGGATGCGGAAGTCAGAATTGGGCGAAGTCTGTTTTGTTAATTCTTAACTTCGTACTTTGCGGCATTTTGATTTTTATTTTTCGTGCCCCTGCTCGCGGATTCCCACCACGCTCATCATGCGCCCCGTTTTTCCCTTCTCGGAGCGATAAGAAAACAAAAGATCAGTGCGGCAGTTCGTGCAGAAAGGCGAGGCTTCAATATTCTTCTCCGGAACTCCGGCCGCCAGCAGTTGCTGACGATTGGCCTCCACCAGGTCGAGAAAAATCTTCTTGGGCAAAACGCTGTGCCCCGGCGCGCGCGCCGTCAGAAACAGCATGGGATATTTTTCGCGAACCGGGTCGGACTCTTCGACCTCGCGGAATAATTTCTCCGCGTACGCAAACTGCGACTCGAATTTCTCACGCACTTCCTCACCCACCTCGTAGCAACAGCCGTGAATGCCCGGACCAATCGCCGCTTTCAGATCGCCGGGACGAGTGCCAAAGCAGCGCCGCATTTCCCCCACACCTTTTTCTACGATGCGTTTCACCGTGCCCCGCCAACCCGCGTGGAACACGCCGACAGCGCGGTGTTTGGGGTCGACCAGCATGATCGGCAGGCAATCGGCCGTTTGAATGCCGAGTAATAAGCCGGGAGCGTTCGTGATCATCCCGTCGCCAACCAGCGGCGGTTCGTCGGCCCTATCGACTAATCGAATAATGTCAGAGTGAATCTGCCGCAACGTAACCAGCGGCCACAGCTTGGACCCGGCACTATGCTGCTTCGTCCCCTCGGTGCTCGTCCCTAACCCACGCAGAAACTCAGCTCGGTTCCGCTCGACAAGAGCTTTGGAGTCATCTTTGGTGAATCCTAGGTTGAGCGCATTACCGCCGTAAATACGCGAGAATCCTCCGGGACGCGTAGAAAATCCGTGGACCAACCAGGGGACTTCGCTCAGTTGGCTGCCGCGAAGAATATTTAATTTAGCCCGTTTGAGGACCGGCTTCCGCATGCACTCATGTTATCCGAAGCAAGCTGGTCGAAAGAGTGTACGCGGGTCGGTAGAAAGCACGCAGGTCAGTCAGGGAGGGGGTGCCGATTCGACCAGCGTTGTCGGATGCCCGCCAGAAATTTTTCTTTATCTTCGCGCATCAGGCGGACCAGAGGCTGGTTGCCGGTCTTTTCGTGGGCCGCCGCCCACAGCACCATCTCCGTGAGCACCGGCGCCAGATCGATTCCTTTCGCAGTCAACACATATAACACTTTGCGCCCGTCTGTTGGGTCCGGTTCCGTCGCAACGATTCCATACTCGACCAGCTTGCGCAAGCGATCGGCGAGAATGTTTGTAGCAATGCCTTCGTAGCACTCCATGAATTCCTTGTAGGTCTGAAAGCCGCGCAGCATCATGTCGCGAATGATCAGCAGCGACCAGCGGTCGCCCAGCATCTCAGCCGATGCGTTGAGCGGACACTCCGACCGTCGCTTTCCTTTACGCTTCCCAGCCACATTCATACGATCCCCAGACGTCACAACACATTTTTAGTCATCCATGCGATTATTACTTGCAAGTTGCAAGTGATCTTTGCAATAATCTCACGCGCAGCCGCTGTTTTCAATCTCTAAGTCTGAACCTGAAATTTCAGCCGGCTCAGTTGAATCGCAGGAGAAAATCAATGAACCGAATGATAACGATAGGCAAGACGATCAGGTGGGGAAACTTCGTGTTGGTTGCCGTGCTGAGCGCCGCGTGGCCGGGACAAGCGGCAGACATCAAAACACCGTATCCCAGCATGGCCCCGATTGAGCAATATCTAATCGCGGATCGGAATGTCGAGATAGCCTTGGCGAGGACCGCCGCCCCGGTGGCGATATCGCGCGATGCCGAGGTCTTGGTGCTCGGGCAGCAGGGTTACGAAACCGCCCTCAAAGGGAAGAATGGCTTCGTTTGTGCAGTGGAAAGATCGTGGGGGGCCGGCTTTGACGACCCCGAGTTTTGGAATCCCAAAAATCGGTCTCCCATCTGCTTCAACCCGCCGGCCGCGCAGTCCGTACTGCCCGTCTATTTGAACCGAACGAAAATGGTGCTGGCCGGACTGCCGAAAGCTCAGATGTTCGACCGTATCAAAGCGGCATTCGACAAGAAAGAGCTGCCCCTGCCCGCGCCCGGCGCGATGTGCTACATGATGTCCAAGGAAGCGTACCTTACCGACTCCGGTAGCCACAATTTGGCACATCTGATGTTTGAGGTTCCACGCATAGATGGCGCTGCCTTGGGCGCGGACCTGCCCAACTCCCCGGTCATAGTTGGGTCTCAGAACGGACCGGAGCCTATGACCGACATGATCGTTCCGGTGGGCAAGTGGTCGGATGGAACGCCTGCACCGATCGACTGATGCTCGATCAACGTGCACGAAAAAATCAATGAAGCGAAAGACAAGCAAGACCATCGCGTGGAGAAGACCCTAAAGCTCCATATACCGACGCCGCGAGGTGCGGACCTGATTCCCAGGAGGTAAAAGAATTGCCAAGAATAACTCCGTTTTTATGGTTCGACGACAAGGCCGAAGAAGCGGCCAACTTTTACGTCTCTGTATTCAAGAATTCAAAGATTGGCAGCATCGCCCGGTATAGCGATGCGGGGCCCGGGCCGAAAGGGTCGGTCATGACGGTGAGTTTTGAGCTCGAAGGCCAACCATTCATCGCCTTGAACGGCGGGCCGCTCTATACCTTCTCGCCCGCGATATCCTTCTTCGTCGATTGCAAGACGCAGCAGGAAGTCGACGAGCTTTGGGACAAGCTCACCGCTGGCGGAGGTGAGGTCGAGTGCGGATGGCTGAGAGACAAGTATGGATTGTCGTGGCAAATTATCCCCACGGCTTTACTCGAGCTTATGCAAGACAAAGATCCGGTGAAATCGCAAAGAGTCTTCAAGGCCATGCTGCAGATGACCAAGATCGACATTGAAGGATTGCAGCGGGCGTATCGCGGAGAATAGGACAGGAGAAAAAATATGGCTACCAGCCCAGTCAAACATCCGAAAGTCGTGTCCAGAGCGGAGTGGCTTGCCGCGCGCAGAGAACACCTCAAGCGGGAAAAAGAACTTACTCGCGCTTACGACGAACTGGCGCAGCAACGCCGCCAATTGCCGTGGATGAAGGTTGAGAAGAATTATGTTTTCGATGGACCGAATGGCCGGGAGACACTTGCTGACCTTTTCGGCGGACGCAGTCAACTCATCGTCAAACACTTCATGTTCGGTCCGGGATGGAATGAGGGTTGCGTGGGCTGCTCTTTCGGTTCAGATCACGCTGAGGGAGCGTTCGTGCATCTGGAAAATCACGACGTTTCCTACGTCGCCGTCTCGCGAGCGCCGTGGCCTGAGATTGAGCCATTCAAAAAGCGCATGGGCTGGCACTTCAAGTGGGTATCCTCTTATGCCAACAATTTTAACTACGACTATCACGTGTCATTCACCAAAGAGGATGCTGCAAAAGGGAAAGTGTTGTACAACCACGAAATGAACGACGTCCCCGGTGAGGAAGTATCGGGCCTCAGCGTGTTTTATAAAGATGCCGGCGGCGACATTTTTCACACTTACTCCTGCTACGCGCGCGGCGACGAAAAAGCTGTAGGCGCTTACATGTTGCTCGACATGACTCCAAAGGGCCGCAACGAGACTGTGAACGGAAACCTTACCGACTGGGTTCGCCACCATGACAAGTACGGCGCTGGAGGGCTTGTCGATATAACGGGACGGTACCGGGAATCGAAGGGGGCGTGACAAAGTTGCCACGAAAACAATAACGACCCGATCTGCAGTTCGTCTAATCAAGAGAAAGAAAAATGCGCAGGATAATCGTTTCCAATCTCGTGTCGCTGGATGGCTTCTTCGAGGGGCCGAATCAGGAGATCGATTGGTTCATCGTCGATGAAGAGTTTTTTGCGTATGCCAGGGAACTGCTGCGCTCGGTCGACACTCTGCTCTTCGGCGCAAAGACCTATCAGCACATGGCGGCTTACTGGCCGTCGGCTCCAGCGGATGAAATTGCGGACAAGATGAATAATTTGCCGAAAATTGTCTTTTCCAAAACTCTGGAAAAAGCGGACTGGAATAATTCGAGGCTGGTCCGGAACAATATCCAGGAGGAAGTCTCGAAATTGAAAGCTCAACCCGGCAAAGACATGGTGATCTTCGGCAGCGCCAGCCTTGCGTCATCCCTGTTACAACTTGGATTGATCGATGAATATCGGGTCATTCTGCAACCGGTTCTGATTGGGAAAGGCAGACGCCTGTTCGATGAAGTCGAAAATAAGATCAGACTGAAGCTCCAGCAAACCAAGTTGTTGGCGTCTGGGGTCGTCGTGCTCTATTACCAAACGGCTTGACGGCGGTATATTCAGGAAATATTTTTTCAAGACCGGGGCTGCAGCCATTTTCACAACAAGCAAACCAATCAAAGGAGAAATAAATGGCAAAGAAACCGACACACGCACAAGCGCAACTTCATTTGCAAATCTATGAACAACGCCGGGAGGCGCGGTTGCGCCAGGCCCGCGAGTGGTTTTTCAAAAACTATGTCGTCGAGAACATGGACGACGCAATGCGAATTGCGGCGCCGGGAACCGAGAGCGGAGCGTTCGCCATGATGGTCCTCTCCTACTGGGACCAGGCTTGCGCGATGCTCAACTATGGATTGCTGCACGAGGATCTGTTCTTTGAGACCACGGGCGAGTTCTTCGGCGTGTGGGAGAGCGCGAAGGTTATAGTCCCGCAGATGCGCGAGCGTTTCAAGAACAAGCACTTTCTTGGAAATCTCGAGAAAGCCGCCAAGCGATATGAAAAGTGGGTCGAGAAACGCTCTCCGGGCCACCTTGCCGCCATGCGCGAGATGATGAAGCAGATGCGAGCACAGGCGACGAAAGCAGCTTAGCACGCAGTGGTCAGTGGGACGTCATGCGGAGCGACGAAGCCGGCGATTCCTGGCGGAAAATCAGTGGGAAACTGCCGACAGATTTCGGATTCGCGATTCGTGAGAGATATACCACCCGTGCTGTCAGTTGAGGTGCAGACACTAGATAACAGTGCATCGGCATCGTCCTCCATATAATATGGGATCATGCTGACCCGCATATACATTGATAATTTCAGATGCTTTGTCAATTTTGAGTACAAGCCGGAGAGAAAGCAGTTGCTGCTCGGAGCGAATGGCAGTGGGAAGTCATCCCTGCTCGATGCGATTCGCTATGTTAAGTCGTTTATAGCGGGTGATGAGAACCCGTTTACGGCATCTACGCGCACACGTTGGCAAGATAGGCCTCTTGAAGTCATCGAAATCGACGCCTTTCTAGATAGCCGCGAATACAAGTATCGAGAAAGGCGTCGATTTCGATGACTTCAAGA